>ERZ1370068.11177-contig-9814_pt1 | contig 40192 bp, 64 predicted proteins | sample MGYA00561227_ERZ1370068 | MGnify/ENA primary metagenome ERZ1370068 (study PRJEB38410, sample SAMEA6850437) | metagenome | study: Metagenomic assessment of the ecological functions of the soil: analysis of the soil microbiota associated with the... | reverse complement strand
AGTTACGTATTGCTCAATCTTCATCGTTACCACGCCCGAGGGTATCATGCGGTTCAACACCGGGTCGGCGAGGACGGAGCCGAGCATAAATTGAGTTAGTGAAGGTCGAGAGCCGCGGATCAACACTTTCTTGGAATCCGTGCCGGTAATGATGAATCCGCCATCGAGAATGTTATCGCCGGTCAGGACTCCGGCCGCGTTGAAATGTTTAGCGACTGGGCAACGCCCGTTTCAGCCGCGCCGATGTCGCTGTTGTCTCCGCCTTCCGGCGGGGCGATCGCCTGATCATCCAGCGGGCGGGGAAATTCACGCTGGTCGGTCGTTAGGCCAGAGACCGGTCCGCCCCGGTCGATCGCTGGGCTGCCCGGAAGCAAGGCGTGGGTCGGGTTGGGCCGCCATTATCGGCCAGTGGGCCGAGCAACGGATCAATCGGCATGGCCCGGGTGCGCTAATTTGGTCGCCGATCATCGGCGTGATCGTGACGGAGTCGCCGTCGCCAATGAGGTTATAGCCCTAACGAAACTAACTCTCCGAGGACATCGTCCTGATTGCCGGACAATAATCGTGTTCCGGACCTGCACCGTCACGCCAAACCCAGTGTAAATGCCACCGCCGCCGCCTTCGGCCGCCGTATTCGCGGTAAAGGAGGTGCAGTTGGTAATAACCGCCCGCCGAGCCGCCGGCGACGCATAATCCCGCACCCGGATCTGCTGGCGGATCAAAAGCAGCCATCCCCTTTGGCCAAAAACCCTTCGGCCGCGTTCCCGGAGATGGTGCAATTCGCCATCGTGATCGTGTCGAAACTCTCAATCCCCGACCGGCATCATAGAGCCCGCTGTTATTCGCGACCGTGCAGTTGAGGAGATTGAGGGTTCCGGCGTGTTAACAATCCCGCCGGCTGACCCATCAAAGTCGTCATCGAAATTTCCGATAACAGCACAGCCAGTGAGCGTCAGCGTGCTGAAATTTACCACCACCGCTCAACGACCCCCGGTAATTGTGACTCCGGAAATCCCGACCACGACTGTCTTCGACCTGAATAACCTGGCCAAAACTCATTGTCTGCTCAGCGTTCTCAATGGTGAGCAGGTTGGCACCGGGCCGACGATTTGAATATCTTTATCGATGATGAAGTTATCCGTTAGGCTGATGACTGCAGGCAGGGACAGATCAAAATCGATGATGTCGCCGTCGGCAGCATCGATCAGCGCTTGCGGGAGGGAACCAGGGCCGCTGTCGTTGGTGTTCGTGACCGTGAGGGTCGCCCCGGAAAGGAAGGAGGCGACGCCCAGGGGGTAAGAAAAGAGGAGGAAGGCTTTCATGAGGTCGCCATCCTATCGAGAGACGCTTCCGCCGTCAGGCAAAAGATATTGACCAAGCATCCCCTCGTGAGCGGAGTCCCCGCCGCCGCACCTATTAGTCTGCAAAACGTAATCCAGCTGCCGGAATGATCGTGAGGAAGCGCCGCTGGAGATCGGGCTTTTGCTACGGCTGAGAAAGCAGACTGGCTGCGTGTCGCAGGGCCGATTCCGATTTGCTCTCGAGCATGCGCGCGATCCCTTCCTGGCGCGCTTTGCCTTGCACTTCACACAGACCGGAGAGCGCATGGCCGTAGGCCACTTCCCTGGTGACCACGAACTGCGACCGCGCTGCTGCGCGGCGACCTGCGGGAGATGGGTGATGCAAAGCACCTGGTGCGCCTCCGCCAGCGTTGCGCATCTTTGGCCGCCGACCGCGTGGCGATTTCGCCGCCAACGTTGGCGTCGATCTCGTCGAAGACGAGCAGCGGGATCGCATCCTGGATTGCGAGTGCGGATTTGATCGCCAGCATCACCCGCGAGATTTCGCCGCTCGAGGCGACCGCGCGCAACGGCTTGAGCGGCTCGCCCGGATTGGGCGAAAAGAGCAGCTCGAAGCGAATCCGCTCCGCTCAGATCTGCGGTGCGTTAGGCGGAAGCTCGGCTTCGAATTCCGATTGCCGGAAACCCGAGATCGGCGCAGGTTGCTGCCGCACGTTCTTGGCGAGTTTCGGCGCCGCTTTCGCGCGCACGCTTGCGCAAGGCTGCGGCGTCCGCTTCGAGGCTGGCCCGCGCTTTCGCGATTTCTTCGCCGAGTCGCTCCAGCTCCGCGTCGCGTCCTTCGATCTTGCGCATTCGCTCCGCCGCGCGCTCGCCGAACGCGATCACTTCAGGAATCGAGCCGCCATATTTGCGCTTCAAGGTTTCGAAGCAATGTCACGCGTTGCTCGAGCTGCGCGAGCTGCTCCGGATCGAGATCGAGCTTTTCCGCATAACGATCGAGGGTGCGCGCGATTTCCGTCAGCTCGACCACCGCGGCGGCGTGCGCTGCGGAAGCTTCCGCCAGGCGGGATCGATCTTTTCCAGCTCGCGCAGGAGCCGCTGCGTTTCGGCGAGCTGATTGAGAGACCGCAGTCATCCGCTTCGGAAAGTTGGCGCGAAACCGACGCTCGCCAGCTCGATCAGGCGCCTGCTGTTGCTGGCCAGTTTGTAGCGACTAACGATTTCTCTCTTCCTCGTCAGCGCTCGAAGATTTGCCGCGGTGATCTCGTTGCACCTGATGGCGGAGCAGATCGAGCTCCTGTTCGCGAGCGGTTTCCGCGCGTGCTCGAGCGCCGCGTTCCTCCGCGACCAACGTCTGCAAATGGCGAAAGCGACTGTCTGATACTCCTCGCAGCGTCTCTCTCGGCGTGCGCGAAACGCATCGAGCAAGGCCAGCTGTCGTTCCGGCGAGAGAAGCGACTGGTGATCGTGCGGGCCGTGGAGATCGACCAGCTCGTCGCCGATGGTCTTTGAGAACGACGAGCGTCGTCGGCGAGCCATTGACGAACTGCCGGTTGCTTCCGCCTAACGAAAAGCTGCGCTTGACGATCAGCTCGCCCTCCGCACGGTTCCACGCCCGCTTCGCTCCAGCCGCGGATTCAGCTGCGCAAAATCGTCGCCCGCGAAAATCGCCTCGACCGTGCACGATTCCGCGCCGGTGCGGATGAGCGATTTGTCGGCGCGCTCACCGAGCAACAGCTTGCAGCGCGCCGATGATGATCGATTTGCCGGCGCCGGTCTCGCCGGTGATCGCGGTGAAACCCGGCGTCAATTCCCATTCCAGATCCTCGACCAGCGCGAGATTTTTGATCCGCAGCAGACTGAGGAACACATGGAGTTGAGAGTTAATGGTTGAGAGTTGCGAGATGAAATCCCCGAACCCTTGCGACTCTCAACTCTCAAGCGAAATTCTCTCAACGTGCGCAAGGAGAAGTTGAGCGTTGAGGATTGAAAGGTGAGAAATGAAGCCTCTGAAACGCCGCGGCCGACACTCAAGCCTCAACTAAAAACGCTCAACTGACTGCCCAACTTTCAACCATAAACTCCTCAACTCGCCGCCGCGCCACCAGCGGCGATGCGCGTGACCTTCCTCGGCACTGGCAACTTCTGTCGGCGTCCCGATGATCCGCTGCGCCTGCGCGGTCTGTCGCTCGAGCTGATCCGCGAGATCAGCGGACGCGGGCCTCGATTTATCTGGAAACGCCCGAGGGCTGTTACGTCGTCGATACCGGGACCGATTTCCGCACCCAATGTCTGCGCGAAAACATTTGGGAAGTGGACGCGGCGATCATGACTCATGCGCACACCGACCACATCATGGGCTTCGACGACCTCCGACGGTTTCGCCGCGCCTCGCGGTGGACGAATGCCGGTTTACGCGTCTGCGGAAACGATGGCCGATCTCGAACGGGTTTATGAGTTTGCCTTCAAGGCGACAAATCCCGTTCCCGGTTACTTGAAGCCGGAGCCGCACATCATTTGTGGTCCCTTTTCGTTAGGCAAAACACCTGATAACACCCCTGCCCGTGCCGCACGGGGATGCCGAAACCTATGGCTACCTTTTCGCCCGCGCGCGGCCGAAAACTGCTCGCCTACCTGAGTGATTGCAGCGCCGTGCCTGACGAGATCGCACACAAGATCAAGGGAGTGGAACTGCTGGTGATCGACGCCCTGCGCCATCAACCGCATCCAACCCACCTGAGCGTCGCCCAGGCGCTCGAGGTCGCGGAACGGGTCCAGCCCGCCGCGACTCTTTTCACCCACATTTGCCACGACTTGCCGCAAAGTGCGGAGAAGGAACTGCCGCCCGGCGCCGGGACTCGCCTATGACGGCTTGAAGATCGATTTTACTGCATGAAACGGCTGCTCTACGCGCTCATCCTTTCTCGTTAGGCAGCAGTGCCCGCGCCAGCAGATCAGGATTCCGATCTCGCCGCCGCAACCGTGGTGGTTTACAACCGCCAGGCGCCCGACTCGGTCGCGCTCGCCTACTTCTACGCCAAAGCGCGCCAGATCTCCTTCGATCATCTGGTCGGCCTGGAATGCTCGAACGAAGAGGAGATCAGCCGGGAGGAATACAATCAAACCATCGCCGAACCGCTCCGGAAAATTTTCCAGGACCGAAGCTGGTGGGTGCTGCCGAAGGATGGCCAGTTGCCGGTGCGCGGGAGCAGGATCCACTTCGTCGCATTGATCCGCGGAGTTCCCTTGAAAATCCGAGCGAGCACTCCATCTCCCGGCGAGGACGTCGACAACAATCAGATCGGAAGCGATAACAAAGCCTCGGTTGATTCCGAGTTGTCGTTGCTCGGGATGCCATCAACGCGAATTGGCGGCCCCGCCAACAATCCTTATTTCCAGAGTTTCAAATCGATCCTCGAAGTCAAAGGGCCGCCGATTTTGCTCGTTGGTCGACTCGATGGGCCGACTCCGGATATCGTTAGGCGAATGATCACCGATGCGGTCGAGACCGAGAAATCGGGGCTCTGGGGCCGGGCCTACGTCGATAGCGCGAATCAAAAGGGCGCAGATCTGGCACAGGGTGATATGTGGCTGAAGAATACCGTGCGCGACCTCCGCCGCGTCGGTATCCCCGTGGTTTACGATACCGAGTCCGCACTTTTTCCCGCGGGCTTCCCGATGAACGACTGCATTCTCTATTACGGTTGGTATGCGGGCGGTGCCACCGGCCCTTTTACCGATCCGAATTTTGCTTTTGCCCGGGGCGCGGTCGCGATTCACATCCATTCGTTTAGTGCGAGTACGCTGCGTTCGGCGGAGGCTAACTGGGTGGCACCGCTCCTGAGCAAAGGGGCTGCGGCGTCGTTAGGCAATGTCTATGAGCCCTATCTCCAGCTCACGACGCAGATCGATCTTTTTAACGACCGGCTGATTCATGGATTCACGCTCGCAGAGAGTGCTTACATGGCGACCCGGGTCCTTTCCTGGATGGGAGTCGTCGTCGGTGACCCCTTTACCGGCCGTATGCGAACTGGCTCCAGCTCGACCCGAAGCGGGAGAAAGACAAGATGAGTGACTGGCGGATGTATCATGACTTCGCGGTTAAAAACAGCGGCCTGAAAGCAGATGAATACCTGACGAAAGCACGGGTGGCCGCGTCGCGGGCCAGCAATGGCCCGATGATTGAAGACCTGGGCCTGCTGGAAAAGGAGAGCGGCGACTTCAACGGCGCGATCAGCTATTTTCAGCAGGCGCGCTCTTTGTATGGAACAGCCGACGACATCCTGCGCACGATCCTCGAGCAGGTCGATGCCTTGACCAAGTCGAAGAACAAGAAAGCGGCCCTGCTCCTGGTGCGGACCACCGAACGGCTGGTCCCGGACGCGCCCACGACGGCACTGCTGCGCCAGATCGAGCAGCAGCTGGCCCCGCCCTCGCCGAGCCCGCGAACCGGGCGATAATCGCCCAACGAATCAAGGCTGCGGACGGAAGAAACCTGGCTTCCTGGGCGGCGCGATTCGAGGCGAAAGATGGTTTCGCCTTCTTTCATCAGGTCGAGCTTGTCGCGCGCGATCGTTTCGAGATAGGTCGGATCAGCTTTTAACAAAGTTACTTCCCTGGTCTGTCGGGCCAGGAGCGTTTTTTCTTCCGTTAGCTGAGACTGGAGTTGTTCGATTTCCGCCCGGCTTTGATTCAATTTTTGTAGGGCGGAAGGAAGAAGCTGACGATCAAGAGCCACGCGGCAAGAAAGAGAAGAACGCGCAATACCTGGTTCATCCGCTGCCAGATGGAGGCCTCGCGTCGGGCCCTTAAATCTCCGTAGTGGGTGGCTTCCACCAGCGCAGCTTACCTCGGTAAACCGCCTTGTCATCCCACTTTCGAGGGTCATCCGTGAATTGGCAGCGGCGGCGAAAACGGTTCCGAAAACGCCGTGGCGCAGTCCATGATTCGTTAGGCAAAGAATGGCCCGGCCTGTCTAACGACGGCCAGGCTTGGGCAATGCCGCCGCTCCGCCGAGGCGCGAATCTCGAATCCGAGGATTCGGCAAAGCGAGTGCTCCCAGCCAGGCGCGGCGGAAGCGGATTTCGCGCTGGCATTGAACAGTCCCGCAGCTAATCTGCCGTGATGATGATTCGGAATCTCGGCGGCTTTTTCCTCCTGGTGTTGCTGGGCGCAACCGCTCTGGCCGCGCCTGCGTCGAGTCCAGCGAAGGGTTCGAGCCGACTCGAACCGAGCCAAATTTCGGACGCGATCAAGACCGACGCGATTACCATTCCGACGCCGGGCGAACTCTTCGCCGCGCTGGCCAAACCGGGGAAACCGGACTGGGCCTCCCGTTATCGCGGGCCGATTTCGATCAATTACAAAACCAGGGCGCAAATTGCGCTCAATCTCGGCGGCCTGATTGCCGATGGTTTTATTGCGGTCGAGGCGCAGGACACCCAGCAGGTGAAAAACATCGGCGGTGACATTATGAAAATGGCGCGCGCGTTAGGCGTGAGCGAAGGAATTTTGGCGCGCGGCAACAGCATTAATGAGTTCGCCGAGAATGACGAGTGGTCGACACTCCAGGAGGAACTCGAGGCCACCCAGAACGAAGTGAAATCCTCGATGCAAACTCATCGCGACCAGGACCTGATTATTCTCGTTAGTCTGGGCGGCTGGATCCGGGGCACCCAGGTGGTCAGCGGAGTCATTGACAAAAATTACGACGAAAAACTCGGCCAGATTTTGCGACAGCCAGAACTGCTCCGCTTCATTCGCGCCAAAATCGGCACGATTTCTCCCGAAATGCAGGCGGATCCTCTGGTCAAGAGCGTAAACACCCAACTCGGCGGGATTGAAGAGATTGTGGCCAAGCCTTTTGGCCAGGGACTGACCGCCGCCGAAGTGACGAAGCTCAGTCAGCGGGTGAATGCGCTGATGGAGGAAATTCAAAAGAAGGATTGAACGTGCGCCGCCTGATCACCTTTTGCCTAACGATTGCGACGACCCTCGCCTTTTTGCATTCGGCGGTGGCCGAGACCGACCAGGAAGTGGCGGCGCGGGAGGTCGCGCTCGACCTCGCGGGGGCATTTTCAAACGATGGCTTTAAGCTTCGCGACGGCCACTGGACCGGTGTGCTCGCGCCTAACGAGAGTAAGGTGCTGGCAATTAGTCTCTATGCCGGCAACCAATATTGGTTTTCGGCCGGAGCGACCGAGAAGGCGAAAAAGGTTTCGGTTGCGGTCTTCGATGAGACCGGCGCACCTGTGGAGACGGAAAAATATGACTCCGGCACGAAAGCGGCTGCTGGGTTTTCCGTGAGCAGCAGCGGCCAGTATTTAATCCGGGTGCGCCTGGAGGAAGGAGAGACGGCAGGCGTATGCTTCGTCTACAGCTACAAGTAAGGCTTGGCAGCCTGGTTGCAGTGGTCGTCCTCGGACTCTTCTTTACAAGCTGCGCCGGAGAAAAAATCCAACGCCACCGTGAGCACAATCGGCGGCTGGTATTCGGTGACCGCGGTGCAAACGCCGTTTTATCATTACGGCCCGCAACAGGGAAAAGGGCCCGATTCGCAGTTGCCGCGGGATTCGATCATGAAGGTGATCCGCCCTTCCTTTGGATACGTGAAGGTGCAGCTCCAGGATGGCGAGAACGGTTACGTCGCGAGTGAAGACATTGGTCCGGCGAATCCGTCGGTGGTCGCGGAGAAACTTGCTCCACCGCCCCCGCCCGATCCGGTGATCGCTAGCCAAGACCAGGAGCAGGAGGAACAGTTCCAGCTCAACTCCAATGATCCGCGTTTGATCGCCCCGCCGGAACCGTTGCCGGAAGCGAGCCCGACGCCAGGGTTTCGCTACTAGGAAAATCTGCCGCCACGCAGCCGGTACGGCGAGGCGGGCTTTCAAACCGCCGTTCCTTGATTAGCGATTCATGGTGGATCGGCCGCTCCGTCGGGCGATTGCTTTTCCACTTCCGCTCCGGGCGCATCGCCCGCGCCAGGCAATTTCAGCGTTTGAAGGCCCAGTCTCGCCCTAACGGGTTGCGTTCCGGCAGCATTTCAGCTTTTCATATAAGCGTCCCCAGTTGTCATGTATTCGCTCCAGGTTTTCTTCGAAGGCAGCGTCCAGGGCGTTGGCTTTCGTTGGTCGGTCAAAGACGTCGCCAAAGGCTTCGACGTCATTGGCTGGGTGCGCAATCTGCCGGACGGCCGAGTCGAGTTGCAGATCGCCGGCGAAGAACCGGAGCTTACGCGCTTCCTCGAGGCGATCGGGCAAAGTCATCTCCGCGGGCACATTCACAAACAAACCGAATCCATTCTCCCCCAGCCGCCGGTGACGCGCGGTTTTGAGATTCGTCATGACTGAACCAGCGATCCAGGTTCGCAGCCTAACGAAGGTTTTTCCAATCCCGTTCCGCCGGCAAAAATTGGTCGCGGTGCGTGAGCTCAACCTGGAAGTCGCCGCCGGCCAGGTTTATGGGCTGCTTGGGCCTAACGGATCAGGCAAGAGCACAACCCTGAAAAATCATCCTCGGCCTGGTCTCGCCAACCACGGGCCAAACCAGAATCTTTGGGCGCGACAGCCGGGAAGTCGGAAGTCGCGAAGCAGTCGGATTTCTTCCGGAAAATCCCTATTTCTACAAATATCTCACTGGCGAAGAAACGCTGCGCTTTTACGGGAAACTTGCCGGTTTGCACGGACGCCAGCTGACAGCGCGGACAAGCGAGCTTCTCGCGCTCGTTAGGCTGGAAGGGGCGCGCGATCGTCGCCTCGGTGGTTACTCCAAAGGAATGCTGCAACGAATCGGGCTCGCGCAGGCACTGGTCCAGGAACCACGCCTGGTCGTGCTCGATGAGCCCACCGCCGGGGTGGATCCCGAAGGCTCCCGCGAAATTCGCGATCTCATCTTCGCCCTCAAAGAACGGGGAATCACGGTTCTCCTTCTCCTCCATCTCCTTGCCCAGGTGCAGGAAATTTGCGATCGCGTCGGCATTCTCGCCGCGGGTCGCCTCATGCGCGAAGGCAGTGTGGCGGAATTACTCGCGGTTGAAAATCAGGTGGAACTCCTGCTCGAAAGTCCCTCCTTGGAAACGCTGCAACAAATCCGTGCTCTCCTTGCAAAAACCGGCACCCGGCTGATCGCCGAACGACAACCACAAACGAGCCTCGAGAGACTCTTCCTCGAAGCGACAAGGTCGGCTCCTTCTTAGTTCAGCCGCGGAGATTCTCAGATGCCCCAGACCAATCATCGTTCCTTTTCCCTCGCGCGGATCGGCGCCCTCGCCGGCAACACCCTGACTGGATTGGTGCGGCTGAAGGTATTCTATTTCCTCCTCCTTTTTGCCCTTCTCCTCATCGGGACATCGCCATTCCTGGCGCAACTGACATTCCAGCAGGAGTTCCAGATTCTAAAAGATGTGTCGTTAGGCGCGATGAGCATTTTCAGTTCGCTGCTCGCGATTGTCGCCACCGCTCAGCTGATTCCGCGCGACCTCGAAGAGCGGACGATTTACACCATTCTCGCGAAACCGGTGCCGCGTTACGAATATCTGCTCGGCAAACTGATCGGCGTCCTCCTCCTCCTCGCGCTCAGCATTCTCGCCATGAGTGTGCTCTTCCTCGGCTTGCTTTTCGTTAGGCAAGAAATCCTCGTGAGCGAAACCCTTAGCCAGGGTGCCAATCTGCCGTCCGCGCAGCTGGAGGAAGCTGTTCGCAGTCTCAGGGCCTCGTCCTTCAACGCCAATCTCCTGCAGGGAATTACGCTCATCTATCTCAAGGCCGCGCTCCTCGCCTCGCTGACCTTGTTTGTCTCGACCTTCGCGACCTCGAATATTTTTTCGATCGTGGTCATGGTCTTCGTTTATTTCATCGGCCATCTCCAGGCGGCCGTGCGCACTTACTGGCTCGAGAGCCACAGCGCCGGATGGCTGGCACATGCATTTCTTGGGCTGGTCGCACTCCTCTTCCCCGATCTGCAACTCTTTAACCTGATTGACGACATCGTGGCCGGGACCGCGTTTTCGACGGCGCTCTTCGCCAAGACCGCGCTCCTCGGCTGCGTTTATACATCGGTTTATCTTTTCTTCGCCTGGGTTTCGTTTCACGGAGAGAATTATGATCCGCGGCGCGATTGTGACCTTGCTCCTGCTCGCGTTCGGCGGGCTGCGCCTCCCACTCGAGTCCGCGCTCACGGAAGAACATAAGAGTGCCTACTTCCACCAGGCGAAACTGAAACTGGATTTGCGCGAGCAAATAGGCCAGCTCGGATTCCTCGCCGCCTTGAGCGGGTTTCGTTCGTTAGTCGCGGACTTCATTTTTATCGAGGCCCACACCGCCTGGGAACGCACCCAATGGGGACGGGTGCTGCTTCTTTTCCGGCAGGCGACTACCCTGCAACCGCGTTCGCTCATTTTCTGGGACATGGCTGCGTGGCACATGGCCTGGAACGCAAGTGTCGCGGCGCGCAACGATCGTTCCCGCCTAACGACGCCAGTGCGCCGCAAGCTCGAACGCGAATATTTCGCTCTCGGCAAGGATTTCCTCGAGCGCGGAATCCGGAACAATCCCGATCACGCCCTGCTTTACGAATCGCTCGGCCGGATTTATCGGGAAAAATACCAGGACCACGCCGCGGCGGCGCGCGCCTTCGATCTCGCGGCCTTACGTGCGGACGCGCCGGAATATGATCGACGTTTCGCGGCTTATGAACTTTCCTACGTTCCCGGCCGTGAGCGCGAAGCCTACGCGCGTTTGCGCGCGTTGTATGATCGCGGTGAGGACGAACGGCTTCCTACGCTGCTGAAGCGGCTAAAGTTTCTTGAAGAAAAACTGGATATCCCGTTGCAAGAGCGAATTCCCGACGCACAAATGTGAGTTCACCTCATGCGTTACGCCATCCTCAGCGACATTCACGCCAATCTCGAAGCCCTCGACGCGGTCCTGGCCGATGCCCGCGCCCTTTCCTGCACCGAGTTCGTTTGTCTCGGTGACGTCGTCGGTTACAACGCCAATCCGAGCGAATGCGTCGCGCGGATCCGGGAATTGAATTGCCCGGTGGTAAAGGGAAATCACGACGAGCAAGCTTCGATCCCTTTCAAGAGAGAGGGGTTCAACGAACTGGCAGAGGAAGCGATCGACTGGACCCGGGGAAACCTTTCCGCAGACGATAAAGCCTGGTTGGCGGACCTGCCCCTAACGAGACAGGTGGGCGACTTCACCATCGTCCATGCGCACTCTCGATACCCCGGAACAGTGGGGCTACGTCTTTAACGACCTCGACGCGATCGCCAGCTTCACTTATCAACACACGCCGCTCTGCCTCTTTGGCCACACACATTGGCCGACAGCGTTTGTCCGCGATGACAGCGTGCGACGCATTCCCACCGGCCAAGTTCTGCTTTCCGCCGGGAAAAAGTATTTCATTAATCCCGGGAGCATCGGCCAACCACGCGATCGCGACTGGCGCGCGGCCTATTGTGTTTACGACACCGAGCGCGAGGTGGTGGAACAACGGCGGGTGAATTACGACCTCGAAACCGCGCAGCGCAAAATTCGCAAAGCCGGTTTGCCCGATCGCCTGGCCGACCGGTTGGCCTTCGGTCGTTAGGCAAAAGACCGGGACGACAGCGGGAAGCAAAAGGAGCTGGAATTTCACAATTCGATCGCAAACGCATCGACCGGCAACGCCTCGGTCTGGGGAGCGTGGGCGCCTCGCCCGCTGTGTCACGCGCCTCCCGGGAGACTCCGCACGCGCCCGGGGCCTTTTGGCGCGGCGCCCGCGTTCCCCGGAATTTTTCTCCCGCGCGGAGGCTGGATTAGAAAGCCGCGCGCGATCGATTTCGCAATCCCGTAAATCCGGTTAATCCTGTCCAGTTTGAAGGCCCCGATCTCCTCCATCCTCATCGTCAAGCCGAGCTCGTTAGGCGACATCGTCCACACCCTGCCCGCAGCCGCGTTGATTCGAGATGCTTATCCCAAAGCCAAAATTACCTGGGTGATTAACCCGGAATGGGCGCCCCTCCTTCGCGGCAATCGCTCAATTGATCACGTCCACATTTTTCCTCGCGGCGAGCTGGCCGGCTTCGGAATGTCGCGCCATCTCCTCCCTGGCTGCGGGAGACGAGCCGGTTGCGCCCGGACCTCGCACTCGATTTTCAAGGTCTGCTCCGGAGCGCGCTCATCGGCACAATCAGTCACCCGGCAAAATTCTGCGGGATGAGCGATGCTCGGGAAGGCGCGACCTTTTTCTATCAGGAGACTGCCCGGGTCGATCGCCGGCGCACGCGGTCGAACGCTATCTCAAGCTGGTCGAGGCGCTCGAGATTCCAATTACGCGCCCGCTGCGATTCTCGCTGCCAACCGGAGATTCGATTCCGCACTTTGCCGAGGATGATCCGTTCATATTGCTCCATCCATTCGCCCGCGGCGGGCGCGATCACTCAGCGACCTTGCTGTGGAAGAATTTTGTCATGCTCTTGCCCCGCACCGAGTTGTCCTCGTTGGCCGGAGCAAGCGCGAGATTCCAGTGCCGGAGAATTGCGTCAACCTCCTCAATCACACCACAATTTTGCAGCTCATTCATTTGATCCGCCGGGCGCGTTTCGTAATCAGCGTCGACAGCGGCCCGATGCATATTGCGGCAGCCATCAGCAATCGCCTGGTTTCGATTCATACCTGGACCGATCCGCGCAAAGTTGGTCCCTGCAACGACGAAGCCTGGGTGTGGAAAAATGGCGACTTGCTCCAGGTGCGCGACCTGCCTCCGCCGGCGAAGTGGAGTAAGAGTCGCCCTTTTCGTCCAACCGATGTGCAGCAGATCCTCCCGCTCGTTAGGCAATATTTGTGATCCGCGGAGCGAGGGCTGGGAAGCCGGACACGCTGAAAGGGTTGAATCGCCATGAATCGGGAATCGGATGAAGCGACCCTCGCTCGCCATCAGGCAAGTGACCGATCGATCCACCTAACGAGTTTCTCCTTTGGGAGAAAGAAAATCCTAAGCCCAGGCGAACTAATTCAGGTCTCGCGATGGCGAGGGCGCCATCGCCAGCACGCGAGGCGCGTGCGCTCCTCGACATTTCTCGCCAAGCGGCCAGACCAAGGTGGACCGAAGCGCTCCGCGGGCGCATTTGTCCGAAAACGCTTTTGCTCTGAAGCCGTCTCTGCTTAAACGCGCTCGCGGAGGACGAACTCGGCCAGCGGCAGGTCCGAGGGGACAGTGATTTTAAAATTCTTTTCCTCGTTAGGCACGATCATCACCTGCCCGCCGACTCTTTCCACCGCGGAGATTTCATCGGTCACCTCCACCGCGGCCTCCGCGACTGTTCGGTAAGCTTTCTCCAAAGCTCGCGCTGAAAAATCTGCGGAGTTTCGATCGGCAAACAACTGCGCGCGATCGACTCCGCCCACCACCAGTTGATCGTCGTTCACCCGTTTAAGCGTGTCGATGACCGCGACCCCACTGGTGGCGCCGCCGTGAGTCCGGGCCGCTCCATAAATCCGCTCGATCAATCCGGGCCTAACGAGTGGCCGCGCGGCGTCGTGGACCGCGACAAAATCAGTGGCGGAAGCGAGCCGTTCGAGACCACGCGCAACCGAATCCTGTCTCCGTCGCCCGCCAGGAACGATCGCGCTCACCTTCCGAAAATTCCGCCGTCTGACCAGTGCCTCCAGCTCTGTCAGCGATTCCGTTCGCCCGACAAGGATGATCTCGTCCACCGACGGAGCTTCCTCAAAAGCGGCAATCGAATGGGCGATTATCGGTTCGTCGCTGAGAAGGGCGAAGAGTTTGTCGAATCCCATGCGCTGGTCTGCTGCCGCCAGCGACGATAATCGCGCTGAGCATGGCTTAAGGCGTGCCGTTACGGCTGCGGAGCGACGGCCGGGCTTTCAATCGTGAATCGTAAATCGTGAATCGGTCTCTGAAGTGCATGCAGGGGGAAATCCTCCAATGATGGAACGATTCACGATTCTCAATTCTCGATTCACGTCTGCGCCAACTGCCGCTGCACTTCCTGGCTAACCGTCCGCCCGTCAGCGCGTCCACCCACCTTGGGCGTGAGCGCCTTCATCACCGCACCCATCTGCGCTTTCGAAGTCGCGCCCACTTCCGCGATCGTTTCCCTAACGAGTCGCGATAATTCGTCGCTACTCAGTGCTGCCGGCAAATATTCATTTAAGATTGCGAGCTCGCGCTTTTCCTTTTCCGCCAGCTCGGCTCGGCCGCCCTTTTCGAAACTTTCAATCGAATCCTGGCGTTGCTTGACTTGTTTGCGAATCACCTGGGTCGCTTCGGTATCGTCGAGTTCGCCTTCCGTTCCCGACTTTTCGATCGCGGCATATTTCAGGGCCGACTTGAGCATGCGCAAAACGCCAAGCTTCAGCGGGTCACGGGCCCGCATCGCTTCCTTGAGATCGGCGTCGATTCGGTGACTCAGGTTCATGATCGTAAAACGCAATTCGTTAGGCAACGGCCAGCTCTCCGCGAACGAAGCGTTCAGCGGAACCGCGAGTGCCGGAACTTCCACCCAGCCGGTTTCGTCGAAAAACCAAACCCGGCGATCGAGTTTCAAATAAAGCGGTTGCGAGGTTGCCATGCCGGTGAGCGGCAGCGAAATCTCTGCCCGAAACGCGTCGCCCCGATAATTGCCGATCGCTGCGACTTCACCGCTGACGCAATCGATCAGGGAAATTCGACCGGTGCGGCCGGGCAAGGTCGATCGAAATTGGCGGACGGCGCCGGCGAGATCGCGACCCACGAGATAGAGGAAGCGGTCTCCGCGCGGAGATGACTTCAGCGGAAATGAGACCTCGAGGCGCAATTCCCGGCGACTGCGATCAGGCGCGCGAATCGGTCCGTCAAAAAGCGAAGCCGTTCCCTCGTCGCCGACGACAAATCGTTCCGGGCGTCGGGCGTAGGCCAGGAAGCGACGTCGCGAAAGGGCCACTTGGGTTGCATGGCAAAGAATCGCTCGCCTTTTCGCATTCTGTTCTCGGGGTTTTGGGGCAAGGATTCGCGAACGCTGAGCAAACGATTGGCTTGCGCCGTGCACGAGATAGTGGAGCGAAGTCAGCCTCGAAGTTGCAACCAGACAATTCTGGAGGGCGACCCGAAGCAGAACCGCCAAGCCGCTGTGATCGGGATGGGTATCGTGTTCGGAAGGAACGAGCAAATGAGTCGGCCACCATTCCGCAATCGCATGCGAAAGTCGTCGCAAAGTTTCTCCGCAACCACTAAGTAAAAGATTCGTAACTCCCTGATCCGGTAAGGATAAAAATCGGACGTCTGGAGCCGAAATTCCAAGCACCCGCAAAGCCGCAAGAGCTTCGTTCCTTCGACGTGCCCCCATCGGCGACGATCCTTTTCACAGAGCCGAACCCTTCGTTCCAAGACCCGTTGTGGCCAGCAATTCCTCTCCCCGTCGGTGGCATAAACCACTCGCACCGATGCTCCGGCATTGATCGCGCGCTGCAGATAAACAGCCGTTGCCAGCGACTCATCATCCGGATGCGGGGCAAAAAGCATGACCCGCGAACGCGGCGTGAGAGGCGGCAGGTTCATTAAAGGAATCCGGGTCATAACAGAAGTTAACGCGAACGCAAGCCACGATGGCCGTGTCTGTTCGCTGGCAATCTGTTTTCGCCAGCCCCTGGCGCCGATTCGTTAGGGCAGAAGCGCAGAGAGATTGCAATCGTTCCGCCGCTTTTTGGAGCGAAGGCAAGTCGCTTACACTCAGAACTTCTGTTCCCTTGCGGGTGCGCTGTAGCAGGCCGGCGAGCACACCGCCTGGACCCAGTTCAATGAAAAGATCGCAGCCCATGTGGAGCATCCGCTCCATGCAATCCGGTCCAGCGCACCGTGCCCGTGACCTGATCCTGCAGATTGCGGCGGATGTCAGGCAGCTGTCTCGACAACGTGCTCCGGTGACGTTGCTCAAAACTGGGAACGCAGGCTTTTGCAACACGTACGTCAAGCAAGTGCCTCGCCCACTTGCATGTAGGCGCTATCCATCAGGCGCGAATGATAAGCGCCAGCGACATTCAAGAGCGTGGCGCGACGGATCCCGTGTTCCTTGGCCGAGACCGACGGCGATTTCGACTTTGGCTCGCTCGCCGGAGATCACGATTTGACCCGGCGAATTGAGATTGGCGACGTCGACATCGGTGTCGGCGGCGAGTTGGCGCACAGCGCCTTCATCGCCGCCAATCATTGCCGCCATGGCGCCGATCGGTCCCATCGCAGGCCGCCTGCATGTAAGCCCCGCGCTTTTCCACCAAACGCAGATCCGTCATCGAACGAGAATGTTCCCGCGGCCGCGTGCGCGGTCCATTCGCCTAACGACAAGCCGGCTGCCGCCGTGCACCGGAACTTCGCCCACCAGTTCGCGGAGCGCGCGCAGAGCCGCGCAGGCCCATGAACATACAAGGCCGGCTGACAATTCGCCGTCTGGGTCAGCTCTTCGAGCGGTCCGTTCCAGGCAATCTCACTCAGCTTGCGTCCAAGCACTTCATCCGCCCGCCGGAACAAATCGGCCGGGTCCGGAAGCTGTTCCGCCAGATCTCGCCCCATCCCGACGACCTGCGCGCCTTGCCCGGCAAAAAGAAGTGCGATCTTGCGATTCATTATCCGAGATCAACCAGACATCGCTGAGGAAAGCAAGAATCGAGGCGAAAGCCGAGATAGACAGTGAAGCCGAGCGGTAGCGGGGCGAAGCATCAAAGCAGGAATAATCTTGGCCGAACCTTAAGCGGAGCACATCGGGCTAAACCCAATCTCTTTTCCTGCGTTCCTTAGAGGTCATCCCAGTTTCGTGGTTGGCAATCGACCATTGGCAATTCATCTTGCCGGATGCCGCCTGAGAGCCGGGAAATCGAAGCGCCCGATCCGCTTGCCCGCAGCTTGCAGGCGCAGGCAGAGTCCGCGCCTAACGACGAGGAGATCGGCGAAAAAATGGTGCTCAACATGGGCCCATCCCATCCCGCGACCCATGGCGTTTTGCGGCTGGTGCTCGAGCTCGACGGCGAAATCGTGACCAAAGCGACGCCGGACGTCGGCTATCTCCACCGCGGCGACGAGAAGATCGCGGAAAACATGCAGTATAATCAGTTTGTTCCCTACACCGACCGACTCGATTATCTCGCTCCGCTCTCGAATAACGTCGCTTACGCGCTCGCGGTCGAAAAGTTAATGGGCTGGGAAATCCCGCCGCGCGGGAAAGCGATTCGCGTGATCTGCTGCGAAACCGCGCGTATCTCTGCGCACTTGCTCGGCCTGGGCGCAATGGCGCTCGATCTCGGGGCGATGACGGTTTTTCTCTACACCTTCACCGAACGCGAAAAACTTTATAACTCTCTTTGAGCTGCTGACTGGGGCGCGGTTCACCACTTCCTATACACGAGTGGGCGGACAGATCCGCGATCTCCCGCCAACTTTTATTCCCCAGCTGGAAGCGTTTCTCGATGGCTTCATCCCCCAGTTGGATGAAATCGATCGCTTGCTCACTCGAAACAAAATCTTCGTCGATCGAACTCGCGACATCGGGATCATTCCGAAAAATCGGGCAATCGCCTATGCCCTCTCGGGCCGAACCTCCGCGGGAGCGGCGTCGAGCACGATCTCCGCCGGAAACATCCGTATCTCGATTATGAGAAGTACGATTTCGAGATTCCGATCGGGAGCGTCGGGCGATTGTTACGATCGTTACCTGATTCGCATTGAAGAAATGCGGCAAAGCGTCCGCATCCTCCGCCAGGTGATCGATAAGTTACCGGACGGTCCGATCAACGTCGCCGACTGGAAGAACATGCTCCCGCCCAAATCGCTGGTGATGACGAAAATGGAGGAACTGATTCACCATTTCATCGTCGTCACGGAAGGACTCAATGCGCCGCCGGGCGAAATCTATTTCGGAGCGGAGAATCCCAAGGGCGAGCTAGGGTTTTACATTCACAGCAAGGGCGGCGGCGTGCCGCTACCGTTTGAAAATTCGGGCACCTTCATTCGTTAACCTGAGTATTCTCCCGGAGCTGTTGCCGGGATGCATGATGAGTGACGTGGTCGCGGTCCTCGGAAGTCTGGACTTCGTTATGGGAGAATGCGACAGATGATGCCGCCAATGAAAAGAATCTCTCGCTTCCAATTGTTGCGCTGCTCCTGCTGGTCTTGTTATCGTTAGGCGGATGCAATCGCGGGCTTTCCGGCTCCAAGCTGACAACGCGCGAATTACGACCAGGTTTCTCTCGGGATGTCGAAAGCGCAGGTGGAAACGATTCTCGGGCCGCCAACGACTGCCGAGACAAAAGACATGATCATTTTCAAGAAAACGACCTATCGCTATGAGGACGGGAAGAAATTCGCCATCGTTACTTTCAAGAACGATGAGGTCGACAGCAAAGACACTAACCTTGGTCGTGAACCGTAGGCAGATTCAAAGGAACACTTCGTTAATGCGCTGGCTGATTCTTGTCCTGGTCGGGTTGTTCGCTTTCAGCAGCTGCCAAAAGCGCCTAACGAAGGCGAACGTCGACGAAGTCACCACCGGAATGAGCCGCAAACAGGTGGAATCGATTCTCGGGCCGCCGACTTCGATCGACAGCACCAATCTGCTGATTACAAAAAGGTGACTTACGTTTACCAGCAGGGGAACGAATCGGTGACAATTGTCTTTTTCAACGACGAGGGTCTCGTCAGAAGGAAAGCAATCTGCACGACTGATTTTTCCGCGGGGCCCACGCAACGGCGGAGTGCGCCACGGGTCTCCCGGAAGTCCGGACACCTTACCTGGCTTGGCCGACAGGCTCCAGCCTGTCGCATTCGCGCCAGGAAGAGGGCAGGCAAGGTGCCCGCCCGCCGAGTCAGGCTGGAAGCCTGACTTCCGTGGAAGGAATAGCAGCAACCGGCTACAACGAAGGCGGCGCTTGCGCCGATTGCACGCGCAATCATTGTGGAACGCGAACAAACGATTCGGAAGCAGGATGAAGATTCCAGCCCAGCTCGAAGCACAAATGGATGAGGCGATCAGCCATTATCCGGCTGAGCAGAAACGGAGTGCTTCCCTTCCCCTGCTCCATCTCTGGCAGGACCATTTTGGATTCATCAGCGACGAGGCCGTGCAATCGATCGCCACCAAGCTTGGCCTCGAACCGATTAATATTTTCGAGCTGGTAACTTTTTACCCAATGTTTCGTCAGCGGCCCGCAGGGCGAAAGCACCTTCGGGTTTGTCGCACTCTCAGCTGCGCAATGGCCGGCGCCTACCCCTTGATCGACAAGCTGGCCAGCCTAACGAACATCGATCGCTCGCATCATGGCAACGGAACTCACAGCGCGGTCGCGGTTAGTCCCGACGGGGAATACAGCATTGAGTTCGTCGAATGCCTCGCCAGCTGCGGCACCGCCCCGTCGTGATGTTACAGGACGAACTGCACGAGGGCGTTTCCCCTAACGACGCAGCAACGCTGCTTTCCAATCAGCAACCAGCAATCGAAATTCGAAAATCGAAATTCGACATTCGCCCTCCTCACCCCCTCGAGCGTCGCCTGATATTCAAAAACATTGGGCGCGACGATTACACCATCGATCTCGACTGCTACGTGAAGAACGGCGGTTACGAAGAGCTGGGCAAAGCAGTCAAGATGAGCCGCACGGAAATTGTCAACGAGGTCAAGACTTCCGGCCTGCGCGGTCGCGGCGGCGCCGGTTTTCCTGCGGCGTGAAATGGAGCTTCATCAAGGCCGATGAGAAAAAGCCAGTCTATCTGATCTGCAACGCGGACGAATCAGAGCCGGGCACGTTCAAGGATCGCTACATCATTCACCAGGACCCGCATCAGTTGCTCGAAGGAATGCTGATCAGTTGCTGGGCGCTGAATGTTCACACCGCCTACATCTATATCCGGGGTGAATTTCCCGAGGGCGCGAAGATTCTCGAGCGCGCGATCGAGGAAGCGCGCAAACGCAATTTCCTGGGAAAAAACATGCTCGGCACCGGCTTCGATGTGGAGATCTACATTCATCGCGGGGCCGGCGCTTACATCTGTGGTGAAGAAACCGGCCTGATCGAATCGCTCGAAGGCAAGCGCGCTTATCCGCGAATCAAACCGCCCTATTTCCCGGCGGTGCTCGGCCTCTATATGTGCCCGACGATCGTGAACAACGTCGAAACCCTCTGTCACGTGAAGCACATCATCGCGATGGGCGGCGCAGAGATGCGCCGGATTGGCCGGCCGAACAATACCGGCACCCGGATTGTTTGCGTGAGTGGCGATGTCGTTAGGCCGGGTTACTTCGAAATCGAGGTTGGCGGCATGACGATGGGACAACTGATCAACGATCTCGCCGGCGGACCAAATCCCGGACGCAAAATCAAGGCAGTCATCCCCGGCGGCAGCTCGGCCAAGGTCTTGCGCGCGGGCGATCGCTTCAAACTCAAGGACCGCGAAGTTTCACTCGAGGACATCCCGATGGATTTCGATTCGCTGGCCGCAGCTGGTTCGATGGCGGGCTCGGGGGAGTGATCGTGATGGATGATTCCCGCGACATGGTCTGGGCGCTGAACAACATCAATGAATTCTATGCGCACGAGTTGCGGCCAGTGCACGCCCTGCCGCGAAGGCTCGCTCTGGATGAAGAAAATCACCGACCGGATGTTGGCCGGCGGCGGAGTCACCAGGATCCGGCGACACTCAAGAATGTGGCCGACAACATCGCGGGCCGAACCATCTGCGCCTTCGGCGAAGCCTGCGCCTGGCCGACACAAAGTTTCGTGGAAAAATTCCCTAACGAATTCGCGGCCAAAGCGCAGAAGCCAATGCCGCCCCGTTGCCCCCGATGCACGTCCGGCGAGTTAATCGCGGAAGAGGAAATCCCGACCGTCCCCCTCGCCCACGACCCCGGCTGGGAGAAAGCCGGCGCCGCGGGAACGATCTGATATGTCTGAGGAAAGCAGGAAAGCAGGAAAGGAATGAGGCACAGCAACATCACGCGGGAGGTGATTGCTGCGGCCATTTCAGTGCATACGGAACTCGGACCGGGATTTCTCGAATCAGTCTACGAACAGGCGTTGGCGGTAGAATTTGCGCTCCGCGGCATAGCGTTTGTTAGGCAAAAGTCGACTCCGCTTTTCTATCGCGATCACCAGATCGGCGAGCATCGTCTCGATTTCCTTGTTGAAGACAAAATCGTTGTCGAACTGAAAGCGATTGAAGCTTTGGAAAAGGTCCACTTTGCAATCGTCCGCAGTTATCTCAAAGCAACGGGATTGTTGGATGGCTTGATCATGAACTTCTCCTCGATGCCCTTGACCGTGAAACGCGTGAGACGGGAGCGGGGCGTCGAAACGAATGACCTCTACCTGTAAAAATTTCCTGCTTTCCTGCTTTCCTTAGCCATGTCCGACGCCGCTTCAGTTCCAATGATCAACGTTCAGATTGATGGCGTCTGGCATCAGTTCCCGAAAGGGACACGCTTGATTGAGGCGTGTGAGCAGGCGGGGAGTTATGTGCCGCGGTATTGTTATCACAAGAAGCTGACTTCACCCGGCAATTGCCGAATGTGCCTGATCGAAATGGGCATGCCGAAGATGGGGCCGGATCGCAAGCCCGTGCTCGGCGGCGATGGGCACCCGGAAATCAACTGGATGCCACGGCCCGCAGATCTGTTGCGCGACTGATGTTTCCGAAGGGCTCGGGGTGCGCACCAATTCGCCGCTGGTCGAGGAATGCCGGCGCGGCGTGATGGAATTCTTGCTCATCAATCATCCGCTCGACTGCCCGATCTGTGACCAGGCAGGTGAATGCCGCCTGCAGGAATTCAGCGTCGAGTACGGCCGGCAGGATTCGCGCTTCCTCGAGAACAAAGTGAAGAAGCCGAAAAACGTCGAACTCGGTCCGCGAGTCACGCTCGATGATGAACGCTGCATTCTCTGCTCGCGTTGCATCCGTTTCAGCAAGGAGATCGCAAAGGATGACGTCCTCGGGTTCGTCGATCGCGGGAGTTACACCACCCTGACTGCTCATCCGGGCAAGCGACTGGAAAATAATTATTCGCTCAACACGGTCGACATTTGTCCCGTCGGTGCGCTCACCTCGAGCGATTTTCGGTTCAAGATGCGGGTCTGGTTTCTCAAGGAAACGAAGAGCTTTTGCACCAGCTGCGCGACCGGTTGCAACACCATCATCGGGACACGCGAAAATGTGATTTACCGGCAGACCCCGAGGGAAAACGACGCGGTCAATTCCTGTTGGATGTGCGATTACGGCCGGCTCAATTTCGATTACCTGCAAGGCGAGCGGCGTTTGCTCGAACCATTGGTGCGCGCCCAGGGAAAGCTGAAACCGGTGATCTGGAAACAGGCGCTCGAAAGCGTGGCGGCGCAGCTCAAGCCATTCGCTGGTTCGCAGATCGCAATTCTCGCTTCCGGACGAATGACGAACGAAGAGCTTTGGCTCGCTGGCCGAATCGCCAAATCGTTAGGCACAACCCTGCTCGATATTGTTCCGCGGACCGGACCCGCGGACGGAATTCTCCTGAGCGCTGATCGCAACCCCAACAGCAATGGAGCGCGCCTGCTCAAGATCGCTTCGCCATCCGGCGAAGGCCTCGAGAAAATCCGCGAGGGAGTTTTATCCGGACAGGTCCAGGCGCTGATCTCGTTAGGCGAAAATCCGCTTCGAATCGGAATCACGAGTGACACCCTCCAACGACTGCCCGTTTATGTCGTCGTCGATCTGCTCGCGAACGAAGCCACCGCCTTCGCCAGCGCCGTCCTGCCGTCGGCAGGCTTCGCAGAAAAACGCGGCTCGATGATCAACGGCAAAGGTCGGTTGCAACGGCTCAATCCGGCCGTCCGCGGTCCCGGAGCAGCGCGGGATGACTGGGAAATCCTGCGCGATTTGTTGCAGGCGATTTCCGGCGGGAACGGCATCTACACGATCGAGGATGTTTTCCGGCAAATGAGCGACGCGATCCCGGAATTTTCCGGCCTAACGATGAGCCGGATCGGTGATTTGGGCGTGCAGATCATGCAGGAAAACAAGTCGCCCAAACCGCCCGGCAAACCCGCGCGAGAAAAAGTGCGCAAGCGGCAAAGAAAGGGCAATCGCAATGATTGGGTCAGGGACCTCTCTCGGGCGAATTTGAAATGAGCAATTCCCAATGACGAATTCCCAATTAATGACCAATGACGAAATCGGACCTCGTGCGTTTGGTCACACGGGCCTGGTCATTCATTCGTCATCCGTCATTCGTGCTTCGTCATTTTAATCATGACCTTCCTTGTCCTCACGACGCTGCTCAAGATCATCGCGATCGTCTTCCTGGTGATTCTGCCGATGGTTTCCTACAGCGTTTACGCTGAGCGACGGGTGAGTGCGCTGATCCAGGATCGCCTTGGACCAAATCGGACCGGTTTCCCTACCACCCTGCTTGGCTTCAAGCGCGACTGGTCACTCCTTTCTTGGGGGCCTCGGCCAACCCGTGGCCGACGCCTTCAAGTTCATTCTCAAGGAAGATTTCACCCCCACGAGCGTAAACACGCTTCTACTACTGGCTCGCGCCCTGCCTGGCGATGGTGCCGGCGATCATGACCATCGCGGTCGTCCCCTTTGGCAGCAGCTTGTTCGGCGTGCCGATGGTGATTGCGGACATCAACGTCGGCGTCCTTTATGTCTTCGCCATCGCATCGTTAGGCGTATACGGCATCGTCATCGCCGGCTGGGCTTCGAACTCGAAATACCCCTTTCTCGGCGGAGTCCGCTCGAGCTCGCAAATGATTTCCTACGAGTTGTCGTTAGGCCTGGCCGTCATCCCGATTTTCTCCTCGTCGGCCAGCTGCGCCTAACGACAATTGTGCGTTACCAGATTGACCACGGCTGGATGATCGCGCCTTTCATTGGCGACTGGGGCAACATTTGGAAATGGCTCCTCACCATTCCGATGTTCATTTCCTTCGTCGTTTTCATGATCGCGATTTTCGCCGAAACCAATCGGCTTCCCTTCGATCTGCCTGAAGCCGAGACCGAGCTCGTCGGCGGTTACCACACCGAATACAGCTCGATGAAATTCGCCCTCTTCTTCCTGGGCGAATACGCCGCCATGATCACCGGTTCAGCCGTGATTGTCACCCTGTTCCTTGGCGGCTGGCATCTCCCGGTCTTGTGGTGGAGCCACGCCCACGGCCTTCACTGGGTCCTGGTTGATGGGTCGTTAGGCGGCTGGCGCGGAATTATCGGCGGCCTTTTCAACCTCGTGGTCTTCTTCGGCAAAGTCGCCGCCCTGCTCCTGTTTTTCATCTGGGTGCGCTGGACCCTGCCGCGCTTTCGCTACGATCAACTGATGCGGCTGGGCTGGGTTTTCTTTTCGAAATCGCGCTCGCCAACATCTTCCTCGCGGCCCTCATCATCGCGGCGATGCCGCGATGATGAAATGACGAATTCCCAATGACGAAACCCGAATTAATGAGAAATGGCGAAATCGAAACCCGTATGTTTGGTCAGTCGGGCTCGGTCATTCATTCGTCATTGGTCATTGGTCATTGGTCATTCTAATCATGGCAATCACGGTTCCACGCCCAAATCTAAAATGGTCCGAGCGGATTTATTTGCCCGCGATCTTGAGCGGGATGGCGATCACGTTTCGGCATCTGAAAAACATGCTTACCGGGCGAACGAAAGTGGTGATGCAATATCCAGAACAGAAATGGGACAGCCATTTGCCGGATCATTATCGCGGCGCACCCGCGCTCGTGCGCGACGAGCGCGACCGGGTGCGCTGCGTCGCCTGTCAGCTGTGCGAATTCATCTGTCCGCCGCGCGCGATCAAGATTGTGCCCGGCGAGATTCCTTCCGGCGATCGTTTCGCCAAAGTCGAGAAATACCCGGAGGAATTCGACATCGACATGATTCGCTGCATCTACTGCGGGATGTGCGAAGAGGTGTGCCCGGAGCAGGCGATCTTTCTGCGCAAGGATTACGCGATTACCGGTTACACCCGAGCCGAGATGGTGCATAACAAGCAAAAGCTGATCGAGATTGGCGGCGTCCTCCACGGCCTGGTGTTGAAATGGAACGAGAAGAAATGAGGATGGGAGTGGTGGCGATCACCTTTCCAAATTAATGACGAATTCCCAATGACTAATGACGAAGGAATGCCGAATGACCAAATGACGCCTGCGCCTGCAGCGATTCATTCGTGCTTCGTCATTCATTCGTCATTGGAAAGCCCGGCCTCGCCTTCGGCCGCGTTACGGGCCATTCGTCATTCGTCATTCTGATCATGACGCCCTTCTTCTTCTGGACCGCTTCCGCGCTGATGCTCATTTTCGGGGCGGCGGTGATCGTTAACCGCAACCCGGTAGCAAGTGCGCTCAGCCTGGTGGTTTCGTTTCTTGGCCTGGCGACTTTGTTTGTTTCCCTCGACGCCTTCTTTATCGGGATCATCCAGGTGCTGGTCTATGCCGGCGCGGTGATGGTGCTTTTTCTCTTCATCATCATGTTGCTCGACTTGCGCGCGGAAGAACGTCGCCGGATCAACCTCGTAGCCTTCATTGGCGGCGGTGCCGTAGCCCTCACTTTCGCTGCCCAGCTTTTTGCGGTCATCGGCCATCTGCGCAGTGCGAAGCAGCCTTTCCCTCCACTCGCTGCGAATCGCCCGGACGATGTTCATGGGATTGGTCTCTTGCTTTTCGAGAGATACAATTTGCCGTTTCAAATCATCGGCGTGCTCATCCTGGTTGCGACCATTGGGGTCATCGTGCTGAGCAAACGTCAGCTCCGCTAGGTGATGGTCACGCTCGGCGATTATCTTTTCGTAAGCGGTCTCCTCTTCACGATTGGATTTGCCGGGGTCTTGCTCCGCCGCAACCTGATCATCATTTTCATGTCGCTCGAGCTGATGCTGAACGCGTCTAATCTTTCCCTCGTCGCTTTCTCGCGCTTCCGGGTCGATTCGTTAGGCGTGCCCAATTATCATGCGCAGGTCTTTGTCTTTTCATCATCGCCGTGGCCGCGGCCGAAGTGGCCGTCGGGCTGGCCATCATCGTCGCGCTCTACCGCGCGCGCCGGACGACCCATGTCGAGGACATCAGCAGTTTGAAATTTTGAAAATGATGGAAATGGGTGGCCGCAGTATTCTGGGGAGCGCACGCGCCCTCGCGTGCCGCGTTCGGCGCCTCGCCGAACGCACGAAGGTTCGAGGGGATTATCGTTCTTCTCACCTGCGCGCGCCCGCGTGGCGGCGGGCGCGGCGAGGCGCGTGCGCTCCCAGAGCATCTGCGGCCAGATCATTCTTTTATTCGTTAGGCGGGAGGTCTCGCAATGAGCTCCATCCTCCCTTGGATCGTCCTCCTCCTGCCACTCGTGTCGGCATTCACCATCATCCTCGCGACCCGGCCGTTGCGGAACGCAAGCGCACTGATCTCGGTGGCCGCGGTCTTCGGGAGTTTCCTCGGCAGCGTCCTGATTTTCTTTCGAGAAACCGCGGCCGCGCCCGCGATCTCGTGGATTAGCCTCGGATCATACTTTTCCATTCCGCTCGGGCTCACCCTTGATCCGCTCAGCCGCTCGATGCTCTTCATGGTTACGGGCGTGGGTGCGCTCATCCACCTTTACTCGTTAGGCTACATGGGCGCGGACGAAGGCAAATCGCGCTACTTCGCCTGTCTCTCGCTCTTTATGTTCTCGATGCTCGGGATCGTGCTCGCGAACAACTTCGTGATGATGTTTATCTTCTGGGAACTGGTCGGGATCAGTTCCTATCTGCTCATCGGCCACTGGTTCGAGCGCACGGCGGCGGCGGAAGCGGCAAGAAAGCATTCATTACCACTCGCCTTGGCGACTTCGGTTTCATGCTCGGCATTCTCATGGTCTGGAGCGCGACCGGTTCGTTAGGCTTCAGCACTATCGCCCAGAGAATGGGCAACTTCACCGAGTCATCCGCGTTATCTGACCGCCGCGGCCTTGCTCGTCTTTTGCGGGGCAGTCGGAAAGTCGGCGCAATTCCCGCTCCACGTCTGGTTGCCGGACGCGATGGAAGGCCCGACCCCGGTTTCGCGCGTTGATCCACGCGGCAACGATGGTCGCGGCCGGCGTTTACATGCTCGTGCGGGTTGGATTTTTGATCAACGCCTCGGCCACGGCGCTCGAGGTGATTGCCTGGATTGGCACCATCACTGCGGTCCTCGCTGCGCTCATGGCGACGCAACAGAACGACATCAAGCGCGTGCTCGCTTATTCCACTCTTTCGCAGCTGGGCTACATGGTTATGGCGGTCGGGCTCGCTTCCGGCCAAGCAGCGATGTTTCACCTTTTCACCCACGCCGCCTTCAAAGCGCTCCTCTTCCTCGGCGCGGGCTCGATCATTTCATGCTCCATCATGAGCAGAACATCTGGCAGATGGGTGGCTTGGCGAAACGCCTGCCGATCACGTTTCTCACGTTCCTCGTCGGCACGCTCGCGCTCGATCGGTTTTCCAGGCTTCAGCGGGTTCTTCAGCAAAGACGCGATCCTTCTGCTCGCCTACGAAAGAGTTTCCCGATTTTTCTTCTCGCTGCTTTCACGGCGTTGCTCACCGCGTTCTACATGACGCGCCTGGTGATCGTGACCTTCTTCGGTTCACCGCGAAGCTGCACGCGGCCGCACGCAGCGAGGAGTCGCCGTTGGTCATGACCGCGCCGCTGATCCTGCTGGCGATTCCAGCCGCGATCGGCGGACTTGGATTCTTCGCCCGGCGCTTCCTCGAATTGCCTAACGAGCAGGAACCGGGAATGGCCGTCCCGGCAATCGCTTTCGTGGCGCTCTTACTCGGAGCTTTCTGGCGCCATCTTTCTTTATCGCAATCGAACACAAGAACCCCTCGATATCGCACTCTTTCGCGACCGCTTTTACCTCGACCAATTTTACCAATCGCTCATCCGCTGGACGCAGGGAACCCTGGCCGAGCTCGCGCGGATTTTTTGATCGCTGGATTCTGGATGGCCTGATCGTCCGCGGATTGAGCGGAGGCAGTTGGGGCGGCGGCTTCCTTCTCCGCCTGCTCCAGGTCGGCAATCTCCAGGCTTATGCCTTTCTTTTCGGGCTCGGGATCATTGGGCTGATTTACTTCACCGTTTTCCGCTGATGCTTTTGCTGATTGTTTTCGCACCCATTCTCACTGCGCTCTTGGTTTTGTTTGGTGCGCCCGCGCGACTGACTTCCCTCATCGGTGCGGGCGCGAGCGCAAGCCTGAGCTTACTCGCGCTCTTCGCTCTATCAACCTGCGATCGGTGGGTTTCAGTTCGTTAGTTCGTTGACCATGAGTGAGAGCTGGCGGCTCCACTTTCGTTAGGCGCAGATGGTCTCAGCCTGATCATGCTTTTCCTCGCGGCGCTGGTTTTGCTCTGTGCGGTCTGGTTCACGCCGGCGATCGAAAAATCGGAGCGACTTTTCTATGTCTGCCTCCTCCTGGTCGCGAGCGGAGCGATCGGCGCGTTCGCTTCGCTCGATCTCTTTTTCTTCTATGCCTTTCACGAGCTGGCACTGATCCCGACCTTCCTCCTCATCGGAATCTGGGGCTCGGGAAATCGCACCGCCGCCGCCTGGAAAGTGACGATCTACCTTGGCCTGGGCAGTTTCGTTTTGCTTCTCGGATTGATTCTCCTTTATCGCAGCGTGCCGGCCGCCGCGCGCACGTTCGATCTCCGCAGCCTGCAAAGCCTGGCAGCTTCCGGCGCGATCGCATCGGTGGATCAAAACCGAATCTTTCTTCTCCTCCTGATTGGTTTTGGCGTTCTCATTTCGCTTTTCCCGTTTCACACCTGGGCGCCGGAAGCCTACGCTTCGGCCCCGGCGCCAGCCGCGATGTTGCACGCGGGAGTGTTGAAAGAAATTTGGACTCTACGGATTGCTCCGCGTCGCGGTGCCGCTGTTACCGGAAGGGGCACATCACTGGCAGACGCTGCTGATCATTCTTTTGTTAGGCAACATCATCTATGTCGGCCTGGTCACGATCGCGCAGCGCGGCTCGATTGGATGCTGGGTTACTCGAGCGTGATGCACATGGGCTACATCTTTCTCGGGATCGCTAGCTTTGAATCCTCTCGGACTGAACGGGCGCCGCGGTGCTGATGTTTGCGCACGGAATTTCCATCGCCCTGCTTTTCGCACTTGCGGGAGAAATTCGGCGGCGCACCGGAACATTGGTCTTCGATGATCTCGGCGGCCTCGGAAAGCTGATGCCCTTCGCCGGCCTGGCTTTCGGGATCGCCGCCTTCGCCGCCATCGGGCTGCCCGGATTCGCGAACTTTGCCAGCGGAAGTGCATGGTCTTCTTCGGCGCTATGCCGTCGGTGTGAGCTGGGATGGACCGCATCTTTTTCAAGATGGCGACCCTCCTCGCACTCTGGGGCGTGGTCATCTCGGCGGTCTACATGCTGCGCGCCTATCGGCGCGATCTTCATGGGGCCGCCTGACGAATCGCTGCAAAGCAAGCGGTGATCTCGCCCGCAGCTTGCGACTTCCGGTCGTTCTCCTGATTACGGCCACGCTCGTGGTAGGCTTTTTCCGCAAACACCGTGCTCCGTCTTCTGCGCCCGACATTCCAGGCCCCGATCGCTTCGAGATCAACCATGATCCCGGTTTGGCTGCTGGAAATTGCGGTTGCTCGTCTGGGGGCTGGTGCTTCTCTGTCTCGAGGCTTTCGCTCCCCAGCTCGACCGCCGCAACATCGCGCTCGCGGCGATTGGCGGTCTGATCGTCGTCCTGGTCGCCAGCTTCTTCTCGCCCCACAGTCGCAGCCGTTGGTCGAAGGACCGTTACTGGCCTTTCTACATTGCTGATCCGCTGGCCATCTTTTTCAAACGCTTCGCGCTCGTCACCACCATCCTCGTTCTGATCATGGCAATCGATTACGCGCCAGTCGTTCGCGCCGGTGTTCCAGGCGAAACGCCGCACATCAGGGATCGGGAATTTTTCGCGCTCCCGCTTTTCACCTGCGCCGGTTTGATGTGGATGGCCTCGGCGATCGACTTTGTCATGATCTTCGTCTCGCTCGAGCTGGTGACGATGTCGTTCTATGTCCTTGTCAGCTTCACCCGGCGCAATCCCGCGACCCTGGAAGCGGGCGTGAAATATCTCGTCCTGAGCGCCCTTTCAACCGGATTTCTGGTCTACGGGATCACGTGGATTTTCGGTGTCACTGGGACGACAAATCTCGGCGCGACATCGCCTCATGCGTTGGCCGCAATTCCGGTGATCGCGTTCCAGCCCTCTTCGGCATCGCTCTTGTCGCTGGTCGCGCTCGGGTTCAAGATCGCGGCGGTGCCGTTTCAAATTTGGGTGCCGGATGTTTATCAAGGCGCGCCCACGCCGGTGACGGCTTTCCTTTCTGTTGGTTCGAAGGCGGCGGGATTTGTCGTCCTTCTGCGCGTGCTCACCCGTTTCTTCAGCCTGCCGCAAGTAAGCAAGCTGCTCGTCGTCGTCGCGGCGCTGACTTTGGTCTACGGAAACTCTCGCTGCCTTGCCGCAATCAGACCTGAAACGGCTGCTCGCTTACTCGAGCATCGCCCACGCCGGTTACCTGCTCATTGGCGTGGTCGCGATCCGCGGGCGCTGCGGTCGCCTATTATCTGGTCGCGTATCTTCTAATGACGCTGCTCTCGTTCGCGGTGCTGATCATCGTCGGGAATCACGCGGGCGAAGCAGATCGAAGATTACGCCGGCCTCGGCCAAGCGTTCACCCTTTCTCGCCTTCGCTCTCCTGCTGGCGAATGATTTCGCTTGCCGGGGTGCCTTTTACCGCAGGGTTTCTTGGCAAATTCTTTATCTTTGACGCTGCCGTCCGGCAGCATCAAACAGGGCTGATCATCATTGGCGTCATCACCGTTGGCTGCGGCTTCTATTATTATCTCAAGGTGGTCCGGGCGATGTCGTGGCTCGAGCCGCCGCCAGAGGCCACCTTGCAGACCAGTGTTCTCTCTCGCCTAACGATCACCGCGCCTAATGGCGGCGATCATCGTCTTCGGCGTTTACCCGCAACCAATCCTGAACGCGCTTCCCCGATAAGCGCACGATTTTTGAGTGACAACGGCGAACCTAACGTTTAAATCGTCGCTGCAACATCCGGCACCGAGATGCTTCACCATCCTCCATCAGCTCCTTCATCCGGCACACTCTTATGCCCTCTGTTCGGTCGCTCGGTCGAGGGCACATTTTCTCCTATCCGGATTGCGCGCCACCGGCATGGCTGACAGCCGTCCGCTCCAGTATTTCCACCAGCATCTCGCGCCCAGTGCCGCGCGTTACGGGTTCGATGCCACGCAGGCGTTCTCCCAATATGTCCGCGGGATCGTGGCGGCGTCCGCGACTCGCAATTCCGTTTTTGGCGTTCATCTCGAAGCCTGGGACGTAGAAACGCTTCATCGGCCAGCTCCGAGAGTCGCCTGAGTTTGGAGGTGCCAGCGCGAGCGAAACCGAACTGCTCCGGGCCGCTTTTCCGCGGTTGCGCTGCATTCAACTCACGCGCGAGGACAAACTCCGGCAAGCGATCTCGAAGGGCGCGCGCGATGCAAACTGATTATTGGGTGGCGCACGCACAAAAGCAGCCCACTCAAAGAACCCGTCTTCGACCCTGATTTGATCACGTTGTGTCGCCTCTCGGCCGAGCGGTCGGAAGAAACGTGGCGTGAGTTTTCCAGCGCAACCAGATTCAACCTCTCGCCATCACTTACGAAGATTTGTGTACCCGGTGTATCCGGGGACCGTTGCGCGCGTCCTCGATTTTCTTCGGATTCGACCGCCGCGCGGTTTTGTCCTCGGGCCACCCAGACGGTTCGGCAGGCGGATCGCGTGACCGAGGAGTGGCTCGAGCGCTATTGCCAGTTGGAGGCGAGGAAAACTGGAATGCGATCGGGCCAGGCGAATCAATCGCTCAGCTCGACGTTCCAGTAGGCGAGATCGACAAAATGGCGCCAACTTTCGTGCGCCTGGCTGCCAAAGGTAACGTGGACAAACGGCCGCCACTTGGGCCGTTTCGGTTTCCGGATCAAACGCATGTGGGCCTCGTGCGGGAGGCGATTGCCTTTGCGCGTATTGCACGGGATACAGGAGCAGACCACGTTTTCCCACGTTGTTAGGCCACGCTTTATCGCGCGGGAGCACGTGATCGAGATTCAGCTCCTGTCGCTCGAAAACCTTGCCGCAATATTGGCAGGTGTTGTTGTCCCGTTCGAACACGTTGTGCCGGGTGAACTTCACTTCCTTTTTCGGCAGCCGATCGAAGAGCAGAAGCACGATCACCCGCGGGACGCGGATCTTCCACGAGATCGTCGTCACCATTTCATGCTCGGCTTCGGGAGCGTTGCCCGAAAAGTCGCGCCAGCTGTCGAAGTCGTGGGTGGCGAAGTTATTCTGCTGATCGGCCCAGCACCACCTGGGCATAGCCCTGGTAAAGGAGGGTGAAGGCACGACGCGCCGAGCAAACATTCACCGCCTGCCAGAGGCGGTTGAGAACCAGAACCTGACTGTCGAGTAGCGTGTGCAGAGGGTTCCTTCGCGCGGCCTAACGACAAATCTCCCGCTCGAATTAGCGCGAGCTTATCATCCGCAATTTTTGTCAATGTAACGACTCGGTGACAAATCAGGGCGACAGCCGCCCCAGACCATCGACTTCGACCGCATCGGAAAGCCCCCGGCCGCCAAAATCGCGGTTGCGCGCGATTTGTTCAAAGCTCGGTTTGGACACTCGTTTTCGTTTTATGCGCAACCTATCCCGATTCGCCACCACCCTTGCCGCTTCCGATCGCTTACGCTCCTCTTCCCGTCGCTCCAGGCGGGTGCCCAAAACTCTGCCCAGCACCACTGCGCTTGCTTCGCTTTCCACGACCAACGGCTCGATCAGATCGTCTTCTGCTACGCGGGCGAGCTTTACACCGTGTGCGAAGGATGGCGGCACTGCCCGCCGGCTAACCAGTGGTCCGGGTTACAGCTCGTTCCCGCACTTTTCACCGGATGGGAAACAGCTCGCCTTCACTTCGCAATACGACGGCAACACCGAGGTCTACGTGATGCCGGGCGACGGGCGGCGAGCCCAAGCGCCTAACGACCACCGCGACCCTCGGTCGCGACGACATCTCGGATCGGATGGGGCCGAACAACATCGTGATGACGCTGGGAAAACACGAAGCCGCTCGTCGTCTTCCGCTCGCGGATGACGACCTTCAACTCCTTCATCGGCGAGCTCTACACGGTCGGGCTGGACGGCGGATCTGCCCAGCAGTTGCCGGTGCCGCGCGGCGGGTTTGCTCTCCTTCTCGCCCGACGATTCGAAGATGGCGTTCAACCGCGTCTTCCGCGAGTTCCGCACCTGGAAACATTATCGCGGCGGCATGGCCGACGACGTCTGGATCTTACGATTTCAAGACCGGCGCAGACGAGAACCTGACCAACAATCGCGGCGCAGGACATCTGCCCGATGTGGGGCCCGGACAACCGCATCTATTTCATCTCCGATCGCGACGGCCGGATGAATCTGTTCTCGACCGATCTGACCGCGCAAGGAGACGAAGCAGCTCACCACCTTCAAGGATTTCGACATCAAGTTCCCGTCGATCGGCGAAGGACGCGATCGTCTTCGAACAGGCGGGCTACATCTGGCGTTACGATCTGGCGCAGCGGGCAAGCGGCGCCGGTGCCGATCGACATCAAGGAAGATTTTGCTTCCGGCCGGTCGGCGTTCGTCGACGCGTCGAAAGCATGTCGAATCGGTCAGCACCGCGCCGGACGGCCAGCGCGTCATCGTGGTCGCGCGGGGCGATCTCTTTCCGTGCCGATGAAAGAAGGCACGGCGCGCAACCTGACGCAGACCTCGAACGCGCACGAACGCGACGCGGTTTGGTCGCCGGACGGGAAATGGATTGCCTACAACTCGGACGCGACCGGGTGAGAACGAGCTTTATGTCCGCTCCCAGGACGGCAAAGGCCAGCCGCAACAGCTAACCAACAGCGCCGACACTTATTATTATCAGGCGATCTGGTCGCCCGACAGCAAGAAGCTGCTTTGGAGCGATCGCCTGCAGCGGCTGCGCTACGTCGATGTCGCGAGCAAGGCGGTGACGCAGGTCGACCAGGATAAGATCGGCGAGATTGCAGCGGTTACGATTGGTCGCCTGACAGCCAGTGGATCGCCTGGTCGCGCCCGGAGGAGAATGTGCGGCGACAAGGTCTATCTCTATTCACCGCAGACAAGAAGATGCGACCGCGGTCACGGACGACTGTATTCGCGGCCGGACGACGTCGACCTTTCAGCGGACGATGGGAAGTATCTCATGCTCATCGTCGAGCCGCGACTTCAAACCGACCTTCGGCCAGATCCGGATTTGCTCCAATGTCTATCGCGATCTCGCAGCGCGTCTATCTGCGTCACGCTCTTCCAAGGAAACCGAAGTCACCGCCTGGTCCGCGCAGCGATGAAGTCGGCAAAAAGGGACAAGGATAAGACAAGGACAAGGATAAGTCAGACGCTGACAAGAAGGCGGACGAGAAGAAAGGCGACAAGAAAGAGCGGCGAAGACAAGGACAAGGACAAAGAGCTAAGAAACCGGTGTCGTAAGGTCGACCTCGACGGCATTCAAGACCGAATCGCTCGGCCTCGATATACCGCCCGGGCAACTACACCAACCTTCGCCTGGTGGATAATCGGGTCTTCTATCGCCGCCGCACCGTTGGACGATCAAGCGCGAGCGACGACGACGATGGCGCGGCGGCGACGCAGAAATGGCATCTCTGTGTCCTACAGCCTGGAAGACCGGAAGGAGACCGTCCTCGGCGACGTCAACAACTCATCAGATCACTGCCGATGGGAAGAAGATGCTGGTAAAGATCAAGAAGATTATGCCATCATCGATCTTCCCAAGGACAAGCTCGAGACCGAAGGATCATAAGCTTGAAACTCGACGGGCCTCGAGTCATGCAGCTCGATCGCCACGCTGAGTGGAACCAGATCTACAATGAGTGCTCGGCGACACATGCGTGATTTCTTTACGCGCCGAACGATGAACGGCGTCGATTGAAAGCCATGCGGGATAAGTATGCCGCGCTGCTTCCCTACGTAATCATCGCAACCTGATCTCACCTATCATGATCGGCGAGCTGATCGCCGAGTTGAACAACGGCCACGCCTATGTCGGCGGCGGTGGAGCGACCGCGAGACTGCCACGAATCAAGCTCGGCCTTCTCGGCGCTGAGCTTCTCGCGCGATCCCGCCAGCAAGGCTTACCGGATCAGACCAAGCATCCTCCCCGGCGAAAACTGGGACAAGGCAAGCCTGCTCTCCGCTTACTGCCATCGGCCTGAATGTTGAAGCCCGGCGATTACATCCTCGCCGGTCAACGGCATTCCGGTTTCAAGCCCACCTCGCCGAACCATCTACGACGCGCTCATCGGCACGACCGACAAGCAGGTTATCCTGCGGTCAATTCCAAGCCGTCGGACGATGGCGCGCGCAGGGATATCACCGGTCGTCCCAACCGCTGATGAATCGACCGCTCTATTACCACCGATTGGGTCGTGTGAATGAATCGATTACGCAAATCAAGACAAGACGAATGGCCAGGTCGGTTACGTTCACTATTCCCGACATGGGCCAGGGCAGGCTTGAACGAATTCACCAAGCGATACTTCTCCGCAGATCCGAAAACGAGAGCTTGATCGTCGACGTTCGCGGCAACGGCGGCGGCTTTGTTTCACCGCTGGTAATCGAACGTTCGCGTCGGGCGCTGGTTATGGTCGAGACGGCGCGGAACGGCACGCCCCAGACCAACCCACCGCAGCACCTTCATCGGTCCGATGGTGACCTTGATCAACGAATTCTCCGCTTCCGACGGCGATATCTTCCTTATCGGTTCAAGACCCTTGGGCTCGGAAAATTGATCGGAAAGCGAACCTGGGCGGAGTCATTGGCATTCGTAACCCGCTTCCATTGCTCGACGGTGGCCAGATCTTCCGGCCGGAGTTCGCTCCTTACTCCAAGGAGGCAAGGGCTGGATTATTGAGGGCCATGGGGTTGACCCGGATATCGTGGTCGATAATGATCCCGGAAAGGAATTCAAGGGTGAAGGCCAACAGCTTGATCGCGTGGGATCGAGGAAGTTTACAGGCGGAAATGAAGACCGCAAGAGCTACTCAGTTGCCACCGGTCCCGCGCCTATCTAATCGTAACCCCGCAAACGGCGGCGCGCGAGTGCTCCCCACGGAGGCTCCAACAACCCCTAGGAAATAGCGTGTTCAACACTAACCAAAGGTGGTTTGCGTCGACGGCCAATTCCCTCTCGGCATTGAAAAGCTCTACGATGAGCTGGTCCGAAAGAAGGAGCTACCTCGCAATTATACTGCTGACATTGTTCCGGGGATTGGCCTCGACCCGGGCGATAGAAGCGAAGTCGCGGTTTACCTTTGTGAAATCGCAGCTGGACGTTGAATGCGCATGGGATCGAGCGCGGGTTTCGCGCCGATCGCTTTGCCCCGTTGAAACCAGCCGGGAAACCGCGGAGGAAGAAATGTATCTCGGCATCCCGGGATGGTTCCCGCCTAGTTGCAGCCGGGATCGGTGATCCCGTTCAGCGCCCCCAGCCGCCGCTGGTCTCTTTCAGGCGACGCCCCTCCCGGGCCTCTCATTTTCATACGACTCAGCCGGTGGTTCACGATCTCCTCCGATTCCTTCACCACCGGGCTACTTTTCTTTAGTCCCTCCGGAACAACCAGGTCGACAAGCGGCAGGTGATTATTGTTAGGATCTCACAGGGGACGGGAAGGGACTATGGCAACAAAGGCGAAGGTCTAAGCAGGAGCGAACACTGCGTTGAAGTAGGCGAATCGAAATTCACGGCAAAGCGAGTCTTTGCCGCCTGCGCAATTCCGAAAAATGCCCGCATCATCGAATACACCGGCGACCGGATATCCTGGAAGGAAGCGCAGGATCTGCCGCCTCACGACCCTAGGAATCCGCACTTCATATCTCTTTCTTCTCCCTCGACGCGGATCGGATGGTGATTAATGCAGGCGCAAACGGCGCAACGAAGCGCGCTGGATCAATCACTCCAGGCGCGCCCAACTGCGAAACGCGTGGATCAACGGGGCCGCATCTCCATGTTCACGCCTTGCGCAACCTGAAAAAGGGCGAAGAACTCTTTTTCTACGACTACCGCCTGAACCGGCGCGATCGTAGGACCGCTGGCACTGGAAAAGCTTTTCCGGTGCCGACCGCGGCAGCGCCACCGTGCCGGGGAACCATGCTCGGAGCCGCCACTCGACGACTAGAAGCCATCGCCATCTTTTAACCAACCAGCCAGACGTTTGGTGTTTCGCCGCCCCCTGGAGCTTGACTATTTTCTTCCATGGGTTCTATAAGCGTGTCGCTCCCAAGGAGCTCTGTCATGCTGAAACGTGCAAGGGTATTGTAGAAGCATAAGCGACTCGACCCATCTCCTCAAATATGTGGGTTCTAGATCAACAGCGGCATGATCGAAAGCGCCAGCGGCGTGACATGTTTATAGACCTTGCTATCCTCAAACTAACCCTGCCCAGCGGGGCGGCACGTCTAAATTCACACCTGAGGCGAAAAGAGCATCGCCGCAGCAGCATCTATAGATGCCGGCTCGCGCAGCGCGGCACGAACGAACCTGCTCCGTTGGAGCTCACAAGACCGCAGCTTGAATCTCGGCGCTTGAGAGCTAACACTAGATCTCGATCGTTTCCAATCTCGGCAAAAGTAACTCTTTCCTGCCCGCTTCCGCGCACTTGAGGGCGGGCGGCAGATCGAGCTTGATCGGCGCAAAGGTATCATCATAGTGCACACCGGTCGACCTTGCGCACTCCCCACCAACTCCGCTTCGCGCGCACCGCGTCCGTGATTCCCATGGTAAAGAAATCACCGATTGGCAGGACTGCGAAATCCAACTTGAGGTATTCTACCGATCAGCTTCATGTCCATCGTCAGCGGTATCACCGGAGCAATAAAAAGCTTCCGCCAGCGCTCTCGACGACAAACTCACCGGCAAGGGTTACCGCCGTAACCTTCCATCCTGGCATCGAACTGCTATGAATCGCAGCCGTTAGCTTTACCGTTCCGAAGGAAAGCCTGGCCGTGCTGCCGCGGTTCATCGCTTGCACGTTTTCAACGCCTTTCTTTTTCAAACCACGAGCCCACTTCTGAAAGGCGCGATCACAGTCGCGCGCGTGCGTTTGGCAACCGCAACCAGGTCGGCGACATGATCGCCGTGACCGTGTGAGACAAGGATAAAGTCAGCATTAACTTGGTTGATATCGATCTTTTTCGCGAGCGCGTTTTCGGTAATGAAAGGATCGAATAAGAGGATTGTCCCGCCGGCGTCGACCGCGAAACAGGCATGTCCGTAATAGGTAAGCTTCATCAGGATATCTACGGGCGTCGCAGGAAAACGCAATCGTCAACCCTTGTCGGCGCAGCTCACTCCCGGGTAGCGATGAGGATTTGCGCAGGCGGTTTTCGCGACCAAGGTTGATGAATGAAACACGAAGCACCGCCGATGAAACCAAGGGTCTGCGGTATTTCGCGCGCACGCTGGATAAGATCCGCCTGCACGCCAAAGGTGAGCTGGATCTTGAATATCACGAGAACTCGGCGCGGGTGGCGATCGGCGGCTGCTCAAATTCTTGCGAATCAAATACGATGATCTCCGCGCCCGCGTTCTCCGAGGCGGAACCGATGAAGAAATTCTTGAGTGGTGTTTTGAAAATGGCCGACGCCTGATCGGAACGATATCGAGATCTGAATGGCTTTATCTCGAAGCTCGGTTGGAATGACTTCGCTTCCGACTATCTCGCTTGTAAGACAGAAGCCGGCCTGGCTGACCGCGACGACATTCAAACCTTAGGCCAACTCTTCGACGCCGAAGAAGGCCGCAAGCCCTAAGGTAGTGGAAGCGTCTCATTGATAGCTATATGGACGTTTGCCCTCCCACTCACCTGGCGCTGACGCGTCCTCCTCTCTGAAACAGGATTGAAAGCCCGGGCGTTGCGTCGCGTCCATTACGGCCGCTGAATACTTCAGCTCTCAGCTTAGTTCTCGCGCTACCACTTCCACGCAGCTGAAGAATCGCCTCTGGCCGGAGTCGCCGCACCTGCCACCGGGCTGTCGTTGTTTTGGGCCGCGCTCGAGTGCACCGGAAATGGATCGTCATCGCCGGCACAGCCGGCAAAAAAGCGCCGCCAGGGTTGGAAGGGAGGAGCAGAACGAGTCGCTTCATGGCCCTCACCATCGCTCCGCGGGGTGGAGTCAATCAAAGTTACATTTCGATGACTAAATGCTTTCCTCGATCGCAGCGCCCGGAATTGGACAGCGAGGCACCGGATTTAGCTTGATCTGGCGAGGGAAAACCTCTAGACCCTACGGGTTCTATGGAAAAACCGTACTTCTTCCTTTCGGCCGCTGCGGCGGATTCTTTTTGCCACGCTCCTGGTCGCAGCTGTTGCGGCGGTGCTGGGCGCCGTCGCTTCCTCGCGTGCCGTAAATCGCCCGGAATTCCCCGGCTGAGACCGCGGCCCTGCGCAAGGTTGCCCCATGGGTAACCGAGCATACCGCCAACGGCCAGCAGGCTGAGTTCATGATCATCCTCGCTGATCAAGTTGACTTAAGCGGAGCCAAGCTCCTGAAAACCAAGTTAGAGAAGGGTCGCTTCGCTCGCGATGCACTCTGAATAAGAAACAAGCCACCCAGGGACCAATCCTAAAGTGGCTCGATGAACGTAAGCTCGAGCATCGTTCCTTTTTACATCGTCAACGCCATCTGGGTGAAAGGCCATTACGACGATGCCCCAACGATGGCGCTGCGTCCCGACGTTGCCCGGATCGATGGTAACCCGCGGGTCAAGGGCATTCCGGATAGCAATACGTAACTGAACGAAGCAATGC
>ERZ1370068.8400-contig-7257_pt1 | contig 40196 bp, 68 predicted proteins | sample MGYA00561227_ERZ1370068 | MGnify/ENA primary metagenome ERZ1370068 (study PRJEB38410, sample SAMEA6850437) | metagenome | study: Metagenomic assessment of the ecological functions of the soil: analysis of the soil microbiota associated with the... | reverse complement strand
CGTTAAAAGCCGTTCGGTTACGTATTTATCACGGGGGGCGTCTCGGAGACGCGACCGACCGACTTGTAGATGGATTATCGCGCTCGACCAGTGGCTGCTGCCGAGGCCGTGCCAGATCAAAGGTGCAGCTGCTGCTGGCGCAGGGACGGGGATTCGACGCGGGACGGTGCGTTGGACATTTGAAGGTGCTCGCATCGCGTGCGAAGGAGATGACGGCTCACGCCATCGCGAACGTCGCTGATCTTGCGCTATCGCGGCCAGTGGTGATCTCGCGCGCTTTCCAGTCACGCCCAGCCAGCGCAGCCGCGGCCACGTCGCGGACGGCGAAGACGCCGTTTCGGGCGGCGTGGGCGCGCCTGCTGTGGGTCGACATGTTGCGCCGCGCCGGATGCGGCGACGCGGCGCGGCCGCACCTCGATCATCTGAGCCGGCTGGTTCAGGCGGCGCCGTTGCTGCTGCAGCGCGAGATCGGACGTCGCTTGTCGGCGCGACGACCTTCCATGGTTTCAACGTCGCGTGCGTCCTGATTGCGTATCGGCGCTGTCGGTGGCGCTCCTGCGCGGCGCATGAGGACGAGGATGACAAAGGGGCGATACGGCGATTGATCGATCGCGCGGCATAGACTTACGCAGAGTCGAATCAGGTGCTGTCCGCAGCGTGGTCCGTGACGCTGGTATGCGGTGTCGGCGGGGGCTGCCAACCAGATTGGGCTCGCGAGTGTCGAGGCGGCGTTTCCCATCGGCCCGGAACGGCAGGCTGGTGGGTCGGAGATCAGGTGCGGTGCCAGTTCAGCACGCGCGTAGTCAGGGCAATCGCCTGTCGGTGGCCCAATCGATCGCATCGTGCCGGCCGATGCTGCAGGCTCTGGAGTGATGGCGGTGATCGCAGCCCGCGGCTCGATGCGCTGCTTGCAGCCAGGAGAGATGAGGCCAGCGCTGACGGCCGTTCTGGTGCTCGGCGTCAGCGACGATGGCGAACGTGCGCAAGACGCGATCGTTCATTAACGCGCGCCATTCGCGGTGTTAATCCAGAGAGCGAGCGGTGTGGGGAAGGAGCTGGCTGCCCGCGCTGGTCCACCAATTGAGCCCGCGGCGCGCGCTGGGTTCTGCGATGCCGAACTGCGCCGCGCTGCCGGAGGAGCTCCTCGGATCGGAGCTCTTTGGGCGCGCGTGGAGCATTCTCCCGGCGCCGTCGTCGACCGCGCCGGTCTGTTTGAAAGAAGCCGACGGAGGAACCTTGCGCTCGACGAGAGTGGCCGAAACCTTTCGCCGTCGCGCGCAGGCGAAGCTGCTTCGAGCCGTCCAGCAGCGGGAAGTGCGGCGGCGCGTGGGAGTCATTCAGTCGCAAGATTTGACGATGCGCGTCGTTGCGGCAGCCAGCCGTGACATGCGCGCGGGAGGCCGCCGCCGAGACGCTTTCCGTCGCAGGACTTGCTCTATCGCCTCGACGTCGTCCGGTGTCCGCATTCCGCCGCTGCGTACGTGAGCAGCCGGGCGGCGGTATTCGGTTCACTCAGCCGGGCACTGCTGGAACGCGCGCCACCGCGCGCACAGGGCTCGAAGGCGCGGCTCTCTGCCGCGCACGCTTGCCGGGCTATCGGCGAGTATCAATGGCCCGGGAACGTGCAGGAGCTCGCAAGAACGTCATTTGCATCGCTGGTCAGATTGCAGCACCGCACCGCAGGTGGCGTTGCCACCGTCGTTGTTGCCGCCCGTCATCGGCCTCGCCACAGCCGTATCGTCGGGCGTCTCCGAAGCGTGCGGGCAGTTCGGCGCCGCGTTTTGTATCGGGGTCGCGCTGACGCGCAGGCGGCAATCGCGCGCGTGCGGCGCGGAACCTCGGTCTCGCGCCACGGGGACTCCTGAAGACGCTCGTCCGACTGGGGCTCGATACGGCACGAAAACGGCAAATCTCGCGGCAGAGCCAGGAAGCCGCATGAGGCCGACGTCTAGACAATGGATGGACTGAGTGTTTAGACTGGTCATATGATTACCACCTCGGAATTCAAAAATGACGAAATGCCTCTCGCTGCTCGATCGCGTTACCATCGCGGCGAGTCGATCCACCATCACGAAACGGGGGCGTTGTCGCGCGCCTGGGTGCCACCACCGAGGATGACGAACGCCCGTGGTTGCGGCTGAGGGCCTGGAGAAGCCCGCCAAATGGCGTAGCGACCCGCTGGCACCGCTGGACGAGTGGGAAGCGGACCCAAAAGAAGATCGATGAGTAGTGGAGGCACGCCCCACTTCTCGATACTCACATCTGGATCTGGTGGGTGAGCCGAGATGTGCGACTTGGCAACAGCATCATCGAGAGACTCGACGCGTTCGGTCGAACATCGGCCTATTTGTCGGACATCAGCCTGATGGAGTCGCGTTGTAACCAGTGGCGGACGACTGAGCCTGCCCGTTCCGCTCGAGGAATGGCGCTGGAAACGGCGGCTGACCACGCAGCGTTCGATTGGTGCCCATCTCGCCCAGCCATCGCGGCGCTTGGACGGCAAGGCGGGGATACGTTCCGCGGTGACCTTCGCCGACCGCGTCATCGTGGCCACGAGCCAGACGCTGCACATGCGCCGCTGCTAACGCACGACAACGATCCTTCGCTCACGGCTGGTCAAACGTTGGACGCCAAAACGAATAAGCGGGAGCGCCAGCACGTACTGACTCGCACCAACTTTCATGGCCCTCACACCGGGGACGCGCCTGGGTCCATTCGAGAATCCAGTCGGCGCTCGGTTGCTGGCGGGATGGGGGAGAAGTCTACCGGGCGCGTGACACGCGCTCGAATCGCGACGTGGCGCTGAAGCTTCTGCCGGACGCTCTTCGCCGCGCGATCCGGATCGCCTGGCGCGCTTCGAGCGCGAAGGCGCAGATGCTCGCGGCCCTCAACCATCCGAACATCGCCGCGATCTTACGGGTTCGAGGAGGCAGGCGGCGCTCTGTGCATGGAGCTCGTCGAGGGCGAGGATCTGGCGCAGCGCATTACCGCGGGCGCCGATGCCGCTCGATGAAGCGCTGCCTATCGCCAGGCAGATCGCGGACGCGCTCGAAGCCGCCCACGAGCAGGGATCATCCATCGCGACCTCAAGCCCGCGAACATCAAAGCTGCGACGCCGGACGGCACGCGTGAAAGTGCTCGACTTCGGCCTCGCCAAAGCGATGGACACCTCGACGCCGGTCGTCGCCGAGCGTGTCGCATGTCGCCGACCATCACGCGCCCGCGATGACGCGCATGCGGCGTGATTCTCGGCACCGCCGCCTACATGGCGCCCGAGCAGGCGCGCGGCAGAGCTGTCGGACAAGCGCGCGGACATCTGGGCATTCGGAGTCGTGCTGTTCGAGATGCTGACGGGCAGTCGCGCGTTCGAAGGCGAGGACGTCGCCGAGCGCTCGGTGCGGTCATTCATAAGCGAGCCTGCCACGTTGGATGCGCTGCCGGCGAATACGCCTGGCAGCTTGCGCGCGCTGCTGGAGCGCTGCCTGGCGAAGGACCCGAAAGCGGCGGACGCGCGATATCAGGGGATGATCGCATCGAGAGCTCGAGTCCGAGGGTCATCAGGCGGTCGTTCCAGTGCGGTGACGCCGACGGGCGTTTCGTCGCCGCGGTGATTGTGTGGATTGCCTGGACGGGTTGGAGTACGCGCTGCCGTCATCTTCGCCGGCACCCGGTTTGCCGGCGTGCTTGCATTCACCGCCTACCGCCGGAGTGCCCGTTTTGATCCCCGCGGACCCGAAAGTGACGCATTTCAGATCCAGCGCCGCCCGAAAATACCGCGCGCTTGGCGCGAGCGCGCTGTATTGATGTCGCCGGATGGCCTCCGCGTCGCCTTTCCTGCCACGCGAGGTCCAGACTTGGCCCGGACGCTCGTTGTGGAGTCAGAACGCTGGCATCGCTCGAGGCGCGGTCGCTGGCCGGTGCCCGGCCAGGCGACGTCCCCTTGTTCTGGTCGCCCGACGAGTCGTTTCATCGCGTTTAGTAGCATCAGGGGAGGCGGCGCCGGCGAGTTTTCTGTATTACAGCGCCAAACTGAAAAAGTTGACGCGTCAGGCGAGTCCGCCAGTGAGCGCTTTGCGATCTTCCGGTACTATCGCGGCGGCGCATGCGGAGCAGCACTGGCGTCATTCTCTTTGGCGTTGCGCAGCTTTCCGGCCTGTGGCAGGTGCAGGACTCCTGGCGGGGATTGCTCCGCGCGTGACCTCGGGCGACCGCGGCGTCACGCCCGTCGTTCTCGCCACCCGACGGCCGGCATTTCATCTACACGCGCGCAACGGGTATTTCGAACGGTGGCGGTCTGCGCGTGGGTTCAGCTCGACGCGGGTCCGAATCAGCGGGGGTCCAAGCGGCTGCTCGCGCGGATCAATCAGGCGCCATTTACGCAGCTGCCGGGGACCCAACGCATGGGATATCTCCTGTTCGTGCGTGACGGCGAGTCTGGTCGCGCAGCCGTTCGATCCCGGGCGACTCGAACTTGCCGGCGACACGGTGCCCGTTGCTGGGCAACGTAGGCTCAAAGCGCGAACACCGTTCCGTTTTCGGCGTCAGCGACAGGAGCGTTGGCGTTTCGGACCGCCGGCGGAGCGGTAGGCTCGCGGCTTCTTTGGTTCGATCGCCGGGGCAAGCCACTGGGACAGGTCGGCCCTCAGGGACGGTGCGGCGACATCAGACTGTCTGTTGACGGAAGGACGCACTGGTTGCCGACGCGGTGACTGCGCAATCGAGGCGATTGAGAATCATGTTTGGGCTGTCGATCTCGGGCGCCACGAACATTTTGGACTGCTGAATCCGGGCGGCGGCGGCGATGTTGGAGTGGCGATCTCGCCCGATGGGAGGAGTTGCGTTCACCACCACAAGCAGCGGCGACTTCTACTCACGGTATGCGAGCGGCGCGGGCGAGGCCGGAACTGCTGGTGAAGTCTTCGACGACGAAGCACCCGAACGACTGGTCAGGGATGGACGGTTTCCATCATCTACGACGATCACCATCCGACCCGGGAGCTGGGATCTGTCCATCCTGCCGCTCTCGGGTGATCGGAAGCCGGTGCCTTTCGTTGTCACGCCAGCCGATGAAACAGAGGGCCTTCTCGCCGGACGGGAAGTGGGTCGCGTATAGCTCCGAGCGAATCCGGGCGGCGCGATGGCTCTATGTGCGAGACTTCGTCCCCGATCGCGTTCCCGCGACGGGGTCCCGTGAAAGGTGTCTATCTCGACGGCCGGTGGCTATAAGCCGCGGTGGCATCCAAAATGGACGCGAACTACTGTTCTACCTTGCGCTCGATGGAACGATGATGAGCGTGCCGGTGAAGATTGGCGGGGCATTCCAGGCCGGGCCTGCCGACCCGGCGGTGTTCGAGACGCGTCGCCGACGGGATTTACTCCGTACGATGTGTCGAGCGACGAGACATTTTCCGCGTGAAGATACCTTGTTGGAATCCCGCCGGCGCGGAATCGCCACATCACTGTCGTGCTCAACTGGCCATCCGCGCGCTGAAGAAGTGAAGCCGTCCGCGCCGGGAGGAATCCTGTTACACTGCGCATCCCACTTCCGGTTGGCGGCAGCGTCAGGCGGCATTGTTGCCTGCATGGAGACCGTCTGCCGAACCAGAGGCGGCGCGAGCCAGGCAGGCGACCAGGACATGAAGAAGGGCGCTGTCGAGGACGGCCCGAATACCCTCGGAAATTCCAATGCTGAAGACGCGCTCGACGAATGCCGGCCTGCCCTGGCGACGAAGTGGCGATCGCCCAGGACGTGCTCGGCGCCAACGAGGACCAGACGCAAGGCTGAGTTTCGCGCGCACACGGCTAGAATCACGTTCGTGCTGCGGTTTCTCGCGCGCCGAGTCGCGCTGACGATCCCGGTCCTGCTCGGCGTCGCGACGCTGCGTCTTCTCGCTCATCCACTTGATTCCCGGCGACCCCGCGCAGGCGATGCTGGGCGAATCCGCTTCGCCGCAGGATGTGGCGGAGCTCCGCGGTCGCCTTGGCCTCGATCGTCCGCTCGTTGAGCAGTACGGGCGGTTTCTCCGAGGCGCCGTCCGCGGCGACGCGGACGCTCGCTTCGTGACGAACCAGCCGGTTACGACCGCGATTCTCGAGCGCATGCCCGCAACGATCGAGCTCGCCGCCGCGGCGATGATCGTCGCCGTCGCCGTCGCCATCCCCTCGGCATGGCTGCCGCGCGTCTGGCGCGGGACGGCGATCGATCACGGCGCGACGACGCTGTCGCTGCTCCGGCATTTCAATTCCCAATTTCTGGCTGGGCCCGCTGCTCGCCATCATCTTTTCGATCGAGCTTGGATGGCTGCCAGTGTCGGGACGCGGGACGCTGGGCGAATCTCGATGCTTCCGGCGGTCTCCCCTCGGCGCGGCGCTGGCCGCCATCCTCGCGCGAATGACGCGCGCGACGCTTCTCGAGGAGCTGCGCGAGCAGTGCGTCGTCGCGCGCGCGCGCGTGGAGCGTCGCGGCTGCGCGCGGTCGTCCGGCACGCGTTCCGAAACAGCCTCATTCCCGTGATTACGCTGATTGGACTGCAATTCGGCGCCGTGCTGACCGGCGCGGTCATCACCGAGACGATCTTCGCGTGGCCGGGCATCGGCCGCGCTGCTGATTCAGTCGATCGGCTTTCGCGACTATCCGCTCGTGCAGGGATGCATCCTGCTCATCGCCGTGACGTACACGTCGGCATGAACCTGACTGCACCGATCTTCTGCTACGGCCCTCGGTCGATCCGCGGATTCGCTATGAGTAAGGTCGGCGCCACCATCGTCCTGGTCGCGATCGTTGCGGCGCTCCTGTGGCCCGTCGCTGTCGCGATTCGATCCGTCAGCTGCAGGAGCTCGCGAGGCGCCTGGATGGACCGTCGGCCGCGCACTGGTTCGGCCTCGACGAGCTGGGAGAGGGATATCTTCGCGCGTGTGCTGGCCGGCGCGCGCATCTCGCTGCTCGTCGGGTTTGTCGTGGTGTCGATCTCATCGGTCGTCGGCACCGTGCTCGGATCGATTGCGGGATATTCGGCGGCGCCATCGACGAAACAATCAGCCGCGTGATCGATGTCCTGCTGGCATTTCCCGGGACTGCTCCTGGCGATTGCGCTTGTCGCCGTGCTCGGACCGAGTCTGACAAACGTCGTGCTCGCGCTGTCGCTGATCGGGTGGGTCGGCTACGCGCGCGGCTCGTGCGCGAGGCAGGTCCTTCGCGCGCGAGAGTTCGAATTCGTGTCAGGCGGCGAGAGCGCCTTGGGGCCGCCACGCCGCGCATTCTCGCGCAGCACCATCATTCCGACCGCGCTGCCGGCGGTTACCGTGCAAGCGACGCTCGGCATGGGCGGCGCCATCCTGGCCGAGGCGGCGCTCAGTTTCCTGGGACTCGGCGTTCAGCCGCCGACGCCGAGCTGGGGAACGATGCTGAACGGCGGGCGCACGCACCTGCTCGACGCGCCACATCTCACGATCTTTCCGGGGCTGGCGATCGCGTTCCTGGTCCTCGGATTCAATTTTCTGGGGATGGATTGCGGGACGCGCTCGATCATCCGCAGCCTGACTGACGCTGCGTCAGCCTGTACGGGCTGTAAAGGCCGATCCCAGGTCGGCCTAGCGGTCCTTGTTCATCCGCGACGTGAGATCCGCGACGTGACCGGACCAGCAGCGTCTTCTGGTCGTGCGTCATCAATCAGGCTCAGATATTTGACCAGCGCGTCGCGCGCGCAGCTGAAACGATGACCGCGGCGTTCGGCGGCACCCGACGAGTAGAAGAGGCGATCGGTTCGACCGGCAGCACCGATGTCGCCTGCTGAAGGACGCGCTCCGAGGCGTAAATTCTTCCGACAGCAGGCAGCGCCCGACCGTACAGCGTCAGCGTGTCACTCGAGGCGTTGGCACGCGCGGCCGCCGGTTCGAGTGCCTGGAGCGCCTTGTTCAATGCGACGCGGTCGCTGTCATGCAGGCTTCCGCCGACGAGAGCCAGATGCGCGTCAAGCGCGACCGTAGACGACAGTCAGCCTCGGGATAGCGATCGGCGGCACGTCCCAGCGTTGTAATCGCGGCATCGCTCTCTCCGCGCGCGCGCGTGCGAGACCGACGTTGACGAGCCGCTGCGGCACGCGACGGCTCGAGGGCGGCGAGCGCCTCGAGCTGTTGGATGCCTGCGCGGGTTTTCCCTCGCTTGCGAGTTCGAGCTCGGCCAGTTCTTCTCGTGCCGCACCGAGGGCCGGATTGATGTCGAGCGCGCGGTCAGCGATCGCATCGCCTCCGGCAGGTGCTTCTGATCCTTTCAGGCACATCGCGAGGAGGTAATGCACTTCGGCGAATCGATCGTCGAAGCGCCACGGCGCGGCGAAGCGGCTCGATGGCGAGCGTCGCCTGGCCGTTGCGGTAATAGGCGAGCGCGAGCTTGTGCGGATGTGCGGCGCGCGATCGTCAAGCGCGAGGTATCGGCGAGTACGCCTCGGTCGCGCCCACATGGCGGCCCATGGCCGCGTTGACGTCGCCCAGCAGCTCGAGCGGGCGAGTGGCCGTCGGGTCGAGCGAGGAGGCTTCGCGAAGGTCCCGGAGCGCGGCGCTCAGCTCGCCGCGGCGGCGATAGCTGTCGCCACGCTCGAGTGCGCCAGCATCGAGTCGTGCTTGAGGGCGAGCGCGCCGCTGAAGGCTTCAATCGCCTCGTAGGTCTGGTTGCGGGTAATCGCTGTATCGCCGGCCGCGATCAGGCGGCGGAACTCGCGCTCCTGTCGCGACGGCGTTCCAGGCGAACACCGTCCCGGCCAGCAGAAGGGCGCCGACAACGGCCGCAACAACCCCGCGTTTCATCGGAGCAAAGGCATTAGTGCTGGAACCTTCGGGCCTCCCGGGGTCTAAGTTCAGTGTAGACTCCGATGGAGAACCTTGCATCTGGAGCCACTTGTGAAGAAACGCCGGCGCGATCAGCTGGTCAGAGGTCGATAGTGCGAGAGGCCGCGCTCATTGAGCGATGCGTGGCCGGTGATGAGGCCGCCTGTGCCGATCTCGTGACGGCGCATCAGCGGACCGTTTTCAACCTCGCCTTTCATCTCCTCGGCGACCGCGACGAAGCGCTCGATGTGTCACAGGAGGTCTTCCTGCGCGTCTTTCGGACGCTCTCTCGTTTCCGCGGACAGTCCGCGCTGCGCACCTGGATCTATCGGATCGTCGTCAACCAGGCGCGCAACCGCCAGCGCTGGTGGCGGCGCCGCCGGCGAGGCCGACCTGATCTCGCTCGACGACCATTTGCAGCGCTGCGGCGAAATCGAAGCGACGCGGGAGGTGCTCCCGGATCGCTTGCTGGCCAGCAAGGAAACCGCCGTGCGGATCTGGTCGGCGATGGAGCAGCTGCCGTTCGATCAGCGGACGGCGCTCGTGCTGCGCGAGATCGACGGCCTGCGCTACGAAGAGATTGCGTTCAGCCTTGGTGTCGCCGTCGGCACGGTGAAATCGCGGCTGACGCGCGCGCGGCAGGCGCTGCGCGAAGAGCTGCTGGGGATCCATCCATGATTCCGTATCTCGATTGTCGCGCCGCGCAGGATCTGCTCGAGGCGTTCGTCGACGACGAGCTGGCGGTGCATGACCAGGTGGCGCTCGAATCGCACCTGCGCTGGTGCGGTGTCTGCGCCGCGCGCGTCGAGGACATGCAGGTGATCGGCGCCTCGCTCCGCGTCACGTCGTGCGCGCTGCGTGCGGTCGACGAGGCGGATGACAGCCTCACGTCCGTCCAGTCCGAAGTCTTGACCTCCATCAAGACCGAGCGCGAGCAGGCCGCGTGGGTGCAGCTGCGCGACATGTGCAGCGACATGCGGTTCTTCTGGCCGGCTGTCGGCGCATCGCTCGCGCTGCTGGCCTGTCTCTGTGTGGCGGCGGCCGTGGTCTCGGTGACGAGCGACGAGAATCCCGATTCGCTGGCGGGAATGATCCAGATGCTCGCCAACCCGGGCTCGGATCAGAACCCGATGCGCCTGGACGGCGCGATGGCGCGCCGCCGCCGCGCGCTCGATGGCTCGGGCCTCGAATCGGTGCCTGGCGACGAGGCGGTGTTCGCGCTGTCCGCCGTCGTGACGCGCGAAGGGCGCGTCGCGAACTATGAAGTGCTGTTTTCCGAGCGCGCCAGCGTTCGGCGCCACGATACGGCCGTCGAGACCGATGACGTCAGCTCGGTCGTCAACGCCGTCAAACAGTCACGATTTGCGCCGGCGCAGGGTGTGGACGGCATGCCGGTCGCCGTCAACATGGTGTGGCTGCTCGCCCGGACGACGCGTCAAGGCGTCGGCGGTGGCAGCCATCGATCCGCCAGCCGTGAGGATTCCGCCCGCGCCGCGTCCTGCGTTGACGTGATCGCGCCGAAGCCTGATTCTCCCTCTACCTCGGTCGCCGTTCCATCATCGACGGCTTGACGCCGGCGGCGTCGCGGCCACGTCGCCGCGCGCGCTCGCGACGTTGTTGAGCGCGTCGGTCGCGCGGATGATGACGCCATGCGTTCCTGGCTCTCCATCAAGCACGAGCTCGAACTGTTCCAGGCGCGAGTCCGGAAGCCCGTCCTTCGGGTAAATCGTCTGCCAGCGATCGCCGTCGAGTGAATACTCGGCCTTCTGCACCACTGAATTCTCATCACGCACGTCGAACGCAATCACGACGCGTCCAGCCTGGCGGCTGACGTTGGTGACGGTGATCACCGGCGGCGTGTTGTCGATGTCGAATGCCGTGCTCTCGAGCGCGCCAGTCAACGCGGTGGACGGCGCGTTGGATGGTGAATCCGACGCCACGACGCGCGACGACGTAGCGCCCGTTGGGCACGGATGCGGTGTCCCAGACGACGATTTCATCGTTCACCGCGCTGCTTCAGAGGCTTCCAGATCGTCTCACCCTCGCGCCGATAGAACACGTCGTGCACGAGGTCGTCGCGGTTCTCGTCCTGCGCGCGCCACGTGAACGTGAGCAGTCCCTTCTGATAGACGCGGCGGCCGACATTCGGTCCACCGGTCCCGCCTTGTGGCGGCGTATTGCGGCGATCGGGAGGCCGCCGTCAAATCCGGCAATCTCCGGGTCACCGGTAGGGAAGGGGCGCTGAAAGACCGTTCCCGGCGGATTGATCGTGATCGACATCACCTCCGGCCGGATGTTTCGCGGGAGGTAGGCAGCGGTCACCGATGTAAGCAGCGGCCCATCGCCGCGACTCCCGGTCAGGACGGCGCGCCACTGGAGATAGCGCGCCCGAGGACTCGAGATCGGACTTCCTTCCTGGACCGCATATGCCGGCGTCCAATCGCTCCACGTCTCATCCGGCGTGCGCGTGTTGCCCGATCGCGTCGAGACCTCGATGCGTGTGCCCTGCGGTGCCGCCGCCTGCCAGCGAATCGCGCCCCACGTCGCGATCGTCTGCGCGTCGCGCACGTCGGATGTATACGTCCCGCGATCGGCGCGCGCGGGCGAGAGCCGCAGGATCTTTCCAGGGTTTGATGTCGTGAAGGTCACCTTGCCGTCGCTGTCGCGGAGAAGCGCCGTCACCTGCTGCGCGGTGGCGCGGGTCAGGAGCGTCGGCTGAAGCGGATCGCCGGAGAGGCGATAAATCTTGCCCTTGTTGCCGGTGCCGATCAGCACGCTGCCATCGGGCTCGAGCGCGACGTCGCACGGTGAGTCTTCGCGAGAGCTCCAGATCAAATCCCACACGCCGTCCGGCGAGATGCGGTAGACGCCGCCGGCGGACGGTCCGGGTTCGCGCGGTCCGGTGCGGAAGAGGTCGCGCCGCCACCCTGCGCGGGCGGCTCCGACGACCGCAATGGCGGTGATCTCGGTTGAGACCGAAACGGTCGCCGTCACCGGCGTCGAGGTGTCGGAGTTCCCGGCGGCGGTGCCTGCGGCATCCCGCCACCCGGTCCACTGAACGCCGCGGCGTAAATGACGCCCTTCGGGTCGAGCTTCAGCGTATGGATCTCGTTATGCGGCGAGTCGAGCAGGACAAACGGCTTTCCGTTCGCATCGAGCCTGAAGAGCCGGCCCAGGTGACTCTGTGCCGACGAGCAGATGGCCGTCGCCTTCGATCGCCAGCGAAATCGCGTGCGTCGTCTTCGTTTGATAGAAGACGGTTCCCTTTCCGTCCGGCGTGATCTTGTAGACGACGCCTTTGTCACCGGTTGCGGCGAAGACGTTGCCCGCCTTGTCGACCGCCAGACCCCAGATGACTTGTCGGGCGGATCGAAGAGCACGTGGAAGACTTGCCCGCGGCGTCGATCTTGTAGATCTTCCCGTCCGGAGATGTGCCCGCGCATGAGGCCGCCGCCTGGAACAAGCGCCAGCGCGTGGACCTCGAGCTCCTCGGCATCGAAGAAGACCGAGCCTTTGCCGCTGGCGTCGATGCGGTAGATCTGCCCTTCGTTGCCGCTGCCGACGTACATCGAGCCGTCGGGCCCGCTGATCATCGACCACAGAAACGGCGAGCTGGCGTCGTAGATCGAGGTCGTCGTCGAGGGCCGAGCGTCAGCCGGCCGTAACCGTCGATCGAAAGGTTTTCGACGTCACCCTTGGCGAACTCGGCCTCGTTCGAGACCTGCCAGAAGGTGGGGTTGGCCGCGTACGCGAGCGACACGCTGGCGCAGACGGCCGCGAGCGCGAACGCGACGCGGAAGTTCTTTTGGACATAGAGTTCGTGTTCGGTCTACCGTCTACCGGCTACCGTCAAGACGGTAGACCGGCAGAACGTGGACGGTAGACCGCAGACCGGAGACGTAGACCTCAGTTGTTATCGTCGAGTGACAGCGTCAGCGTGCGGGAGCCGCTCACCGCGTGGTCGGTGGCGATCTCCCATTCCCCAAGCAGCGCGGCGCCCAGCGGTTTGAAGCTGCCACCGTTGCGATCCGATTCCATCACCGCCAGCACGGACGGCGGCAGCGACGAAAGCGACTCGCCCTTTACGACGGCACCAGCATCCGGCGTGACAAGACGCACGCATCAGCCGATTGTTCTTCCGGGCCTGGTTGAGCACACGAATCATCTGCGGCAGGTCGCGCGTCTGGAGCGGCTGCAGCTGGAGATCGCGCGCTTCCATCTGCGACAGGCGCGTGCCATCGGTCACCATGATGGAGACGCTGCCGCGCGCGTTTGCGGGAATCTCGACCGGCACCGAACGGGTGATCTCTTCGCCGCGATACGTGCGCATCAGCGTCTTCAGCGTGACCGTCGAGCCGGGCTTGGGACGGTTGCCGTCAATCCAGACGCGCTCGAGCGTCGCGGTCTTCGACTGTTCGCTCGCGTCGATCTCCAGGTTCAGCCCTTCGATGTCGACATCCTCGAACGCATTGCGCAGGAGGAAATTGATCGGTCCGACGACGTAGGCGGCGGCGCCGATCGAGGGCGTGATCACCGGTGAAGAGATCCTCGAAGTCGACCGTGCCGTATTTCTTCACCATCGCGGTGCCGCGAACCGACGTAGCTGGCGGCGCCGTTCTGGCGCTCATGCCGACGACAGCGTGTTGAGAATCGAGACGTAGGCGAGCAGCGGCGTGAACAGCTGGTCGTTGACGATCGACATCTTGAAGGTCTTGGTCGTGCCGCGGTCGGAGGTGAGCTTCATGCTGATCGGAATCAGCGTCGGGCCCGCACCGAGCGTGCCGGCGATGGCGGTCGCGCGGTCCTGCTGCATCGTGCCGATGATCTCGCCCGTGCTGGCCAGCTTCGAAGAACTGAAGAGGCTGGGAAGGATCGTGTGGACGTAGGCGCGCGTCATCGGGAACTGCGTCGGGCCGAGGCCGTAGAACGGATGGCCGAACGCGTAGACGCGGTTGCCGTCAACTTCGGTGACCGTTCCCGTGGCGCCGAACTCGAGATCGCCGGTGACCAGGGCGACGCCGATCGGATCGCCGGGCCGAAGCGGCTGCGCGGAACCGGCCGCCGCATCCTGTCCGCCGGCGCCCGCCATCATCGGCAGGAATCCCTGCTCGCGGAACGCCGAGGCGAGCGGATCGATGACCGACGCGTCGAAGCCGCCGATGGTCAACGGCGTCGCAATCGGCCGCAGCATCGTCCCGACGCTCGCGTCGAGGCCGTTGCCGAACACCTGACGTCGTCGCCGGACTTTCGGCGAACGGACGCATCCACGAGAACGCCTGGCGCAGTGACGCGCGCATGTTCTCGCTGGTCAGCGGCATCTGCAGGTCGACGCGTCCCGCCTGGCGCCGCGGCGCCGCTTGCGCAGTGGCTTCGACCATCTCGTCGAACGGCGTGATGCCCGCGATCGGTTCCTTCGAGAACTGCCCGAGCGAGTACGACGACGGCGCCGACGAGGCGACCGTCGATATAGACCGGGCTCCCGCTCATGCCGGCGATCACGCCTGTATCGGCGAGCGGTCCACCTTCGAGCTTGGCGAGAATCAGGTTGCGGCGCGTGCCGATGACGTTGCGCGAGCACGCCGAGGATATGAACCTTGAAATCCTGGAGCCGATCGCCTTGAAACACCGTGCTGCCGATCCCGACCATGCCCGGCTTTGAGCTCATCGACGGGAAAGGTCGTGGTCGCCGCCGGAAGGCGGACGCCAACAAAGACCAGCAGGGCGAGCAGGGCAGCGGCAGTTCGGATTTTCATAGGTTCACTCATCTTTGAAGATACGGGTAAACCCATGAAACCGCAAGGGCGTAGGGCGACGTCCTGTTGACAGGATTGTCGTTCGTGAGTTACTGTCCGGACACAGCTTTTCACCAGATGCCGCGATTTTTAGCTCCTTCGTGTCCCTCCAGCTACGCCAGCTATTGGTGGTGGTACGGGACTGCGACTGAAGGGGCGAGCTCCGGCGTCTAGCAACACCAAGACAGCACGCAAGGAAGTTCACGTAAGACCAAGCCTCTTCAGCCACCGCGGCGAAGAGGCTTTTGTTTTTCAGCTGTCGGTAGACCGCTTGTGACGCACTCGCTCGTTGAGACCGTGACCGGCCGGAACATGGCCGAGTTGATCGCCGCGCGCGACGCCGCCACTCGTGCGGACATCGTCGAGCTGCGCCTCGACGGCGTGGATGACGTCGACGTTTCAGGGTGCGCTGAGCGGCAGAACCCGCCCCGTCATCGCGACGTGCCGCCCGGCATGGGAAGGCGGTCGATTCGATGGGAGCGAGGAGCGGCGCCGCGCGCTGCTCCTCGGAGGCGCTCGACGGTGGCGCGGAGTACGTCGATGTCGAATGGCGCGCCGGCTTCGCCGACGTCGTCGCGCGAGATCCACGGCGCATCGTGTTGTCGTCGCATGACTTTCAAGGCGTTCCGGCCGATCTTGCGAGCCGCGCCGCGGCGATGCGGCAGAGCGGCGCCGGCACCGATCAAGATCGCCGTCACCGCGACCCGTCTCAGCGACGCGCTGCCGTTGCTGCCGATTGGGGCAGACGGGAAACGCGGTCGTCATCGCGATGGGTGAGGCGGGTCTGCCCTCGCGGCTTCTCGCGTCGCGCTTCGGTTCGCGGTGGACCTACGCGGGCGATGCGGTAGCGCCAGGCCAGATTCCGGCGTCGCGGATGCTCGACGAGTTCCGGTTTCGCGCGGTCGGCCGCGGCACGGCGATCTATGGCGTCGTCGGCAACAACGTGATGCACTCGATGTCGCCGCTGATGCACAACGCGGCGTTCGACGTTGCGCGCCTTGATGCGGTCTACGTTCCGCTTCGGGCAGCCGACTTCGACGACTTCCTGACGTTTGCCGACGCGATGAGCGTCGCGGGTGTCAGCGTCACGATTCCGTTCAAGCTCGACGCGCTTCGCGCGGCGCGCATGCCGACGGCGTGACGCGCGCCGTTGGCGCCGCGAACACGCTGCGCGGCGATCCGATCACGCTTGGGAAGCGACCAACACCGACGTCCAGGGTTTCCTCGATCCGCTCGACGCCGTGTATCCCGCATCGCTGCAGGTGCGCGTGCGGCAGTCATGGGCGCGGGCGGTGCGGCACGCGCCGTCGCGGTGGCGCTCCTGCTCGCGCGGCGCGCGCGTCACGATTCACGCGCGGCGCCGCGAGCAGGCGGCTGACGTGGCTGCTGGAGTGGGAGCAGACGCGGGGGCGTGGCCACCGCCGGCGCGGTCGTGGGATCTGCTCGTCAATTGCACGCCGCTTGGCGGTGCGGCCGCGCGCGGCGAGACGCCGCTGCCCGGCGGACCGTTCGACGGACGTCTTGTCTACGACCTCACGTATGGCGATAGCGAGACGCCGCTGGTGCGCGATGCGCGGACGGCGGGCTGCCTGGCGGTCGATGGTCTGCCGATGCTCATCGCGCAGGCCGAGCGGCAGTTCGAGTGGTGGACGGGGCAGAAGGCGCCGGACGGAGTCATGAAGGCCGCCGCGCAGAAGCGGAGCGGCCGCGACAGGAACAGCTGGTAGCGGTTGGTAGCTGGTTGTCTAGGACGCCGACAACTGACTCACCGACCGCGAGCCACTAAGGATAGCGAAGAATGCGGATAACGACATTCGAGGACTTCAAGGATCTTGCGCAGCGCGGGACGTTCGTCCCGGTGTACAAAGAGATCGTCGCGGATCTCCTGACGCCCGTGTCGGCGTTTCTGAAGATTGCCGAGCACTCCGACTACGCCTTCCTGCTCGAGTCGGTCGAGGGCGGCGAGCACGTCGGCCGCTATTCGTTTCTCGGCAAGGATCCGTTCCTCATCCTGCGATCGCGCGGAAGGGCAAGACGATCGTCGATCGCGCGGGGCAGACATCCGAATCGGACAAGCCCTTCATCGCGACGCTGCGCGAGCTGATGGCGAGTTTCCACTCGCCGTTCGTCCCCGGGTTGCCGCGGTTCACCGGCGGCGCGGTCGGGTATCTCGGCTACGACGCGGCCGCCTGGTTCGAGCCGGTCACGCTGCAGCCCGTCGCCGAGGTCGAGGACGAAGGCGGCTTCATGCTGTTTGACACCGTCCTCGCGTTCGATCACGTCCGGCCATCGCATCCTCATCATCGCGAACGCGCGGATCACCGGCGACGAAGATCTCGAGTCGCTGTACCAGTTCGCGTGCGCGAAGATCGAGTTCGTCGAGCGGGAGCTCGATCGCCCGCTCTCGAAGCCGCACTGCCCCGACAAGACGCCGATCGAGGTCACGTCGAACGTACCCGCGAGGACAGTTCGAGCAGATGGTCCGCACGGCGCAGGATGTAGCATCGCGGCCGGCGACATCTACCAGGTCGTGCTGTCGCAGCGGTTCGAGACCAAGCTCGGAGCGGATCCGTTCACCGTCTACCGGGCGCTGCGCCACGTCAACCCGTCGCCGTGCATGTATTTCATCCGGATGGGCGATCGATCGATTGTCGGCTCATCGCCCGAGATGCTCGTGCGCGTCGAAGGGCGCGCGCGTCGAGACGCATCCGATTGCCGGCACGCGCCCGCGCGGCCAGAATGAAGAAGAAGACGTGCGCCTCGGCCGAGGAGCTGAAGCGCAACGAGAAGGAGCGCGCCGAGCACGTCATGCTCGTCGATCTCGGACGCAACGACGTCGGGCGCGTGTCGGCGTACGGAACCGTGAAGGTGCCGACCTACATGTCGCTCGAGCGCTACTCGCACGTCATGCACCTGGTCTCGATCGTCGAAGGGAAGCTCGCGGACGAATACGACCGGCTCGATGCGCTGGTCGCGTGCTTTCCAGCCGGAACCGTGTCGGGCGCGCCGAAGGTGCGCGCGATGGAGATCATTTCGGAGCTCGAGAACCGGCGGCGTGGTGTCTATGCCGGCGCCGTTGGCTATCTCGATTTCGCCGGCAACCTCGATTTCTGCATCACGATTCGCACGGTCCTGATCGAGCACGGGCGCGCCTATGTCCAGGCAGGCGCCGGCATCGTCGCCGACTCGAATCCGGCCGCGGAATACGAAGAGACACGCGACAAGGCGCGGGCGGTGATTCGCGCGCTCGAACTGGCGCAAGAGGGCTTGTAGGTCATGGTGTTCGTCATCGACAACTACGATTCGTTTACCTACAACCTCGTGCGACGCACTCGGCGAGCTGGGCGCGGTGATCCGCGTCCGCCGCAACGACGAAGTCACGCTCGACGAGATCGCGGCGATGGCGCCGGAGCAGATCGTGATCTCGCCCGGGCCGGGACGACCTGAAGACGCCGGCATCTCGCGTCGACGTCATTCGCCGCTTTGGACCGACGACGCCGATTCTCGGTGTGTGCCTGGGCCATCAGGCGATCGGCGTCGTCTACGGCGGCGATCGTCTGCCGCGCGCAGGCGCCGATGCACGGCAAGACGTCGACGGTCGTGCACGACGGCAAGGGCGTCTTCGCGGGACTCACGGTGCCGTTCCAGGCGGGTCGCTATCACTCGCTTGTCATTGCTGCGCTGATCGTATGCCGGGCGAGCTGGAAGTCGCGGCGCGCACGAAGGAAGACAACACGATCATGGCCGTTCGTCATCGCACGTATCCGGTCCATGGCGTCCAGTTCCATCCTGAGTCGGTCCTGACCGACGAAGGCCGGCGGCTTCTCCGGAATTTTCTGGAACTCTGGATGTTTACCGAGCTGCTCGAAAAGGTCGTGCGCCACGAGGATTTGACCGCCGATGAGGCGGCGGCGGCGATGCGCGAGGTCATGGAAGGACGCGCGGCGCCCGCGGCGCTTGCGGCGTTGTTGTCGGCGCTCGTGATGAAAGGGGAGCGTCCGTCTGAAATCGTCGGCTTCGCGCGGACGATGCGCGAGCATGCGGTGAAGCTGAGCGCGCCGATCAGCGATGTGTTCGACACGTGCGGGACCGGCGGAGACCGCTCGGGCACGTTCAACATTTCCTCGGCCGCCGCGATCGTGCTTGCGGCGTGCGGCGTGCCGGTCGCCAAGCACGGCAATCGATCCGTGTCGAGCCGCTGTGGTTCGGCTGATGTCTTCGAGTCGCTCGGCGTCAATATTGATGCATCGCCCGCGACCGTCGAGCGAACGCTGCGCGAGACCGGGATCGCATTCTTTTCGCGCGGACGTTCCATCCTTCGATGAAACACGCCGCGCAGACGCGCAGCGACCTGGGCATTCGGACCGCGTTCAATCTGCTCGGCCCGCTGACGAACCCTGCCGCTGCAACGCGGCAGCTCGTCGGCGTTCCGCGACCAGAGCTGACGGAACTCCTCGCTCGCGCGCTGATGATGCTTGGCTCGACGCGCGCGTGGGTCGTGCATGGCGCCGACGGCATCGACGAGGTGTCGACGACCGGTTACACGAAGGTCTCAGAGTGCCGCGGCGGCGCTGTGAACACGTTCTACGTGCATCCGGCCGACTTCGGTCTTCCGAAGAGCGATCCCGGCGATTGAAGCGGTGGCGACGCGGCGGAGAACGCCGCGATCGTGCGGGACGTGCTGGCCGGGACGCGCGGTCCGCGCCGCGACGTGGTCCTGCTGAATGCCGGCGTCGCGCTGTTCATCGCCGGGCGGCGCGTCGAGACCATCAAGGAAGGGATCGCGGCTGCCGCCGCGGCAATCGATTCGGGCGCCGCGCAGCAGCGGCTGCAACAGATGGTCGACAGCTCACGCGCGGAGGCCACCGTATGAGCGCAACGACCGCAACCGTCGTGCCGTCGCAGAGTCCAGACCTGCTGCGCACGATCGTCGCGGCGCACGCGCCGGATCGTGCGAGACGCGGCGGCTGCGCGAGCCGCTCGGCACCCTCGAGCTGCGCGCCGCCTCGGCGTCGCCCGCCGGATGGCGATTTGAGACGGCGCTCGGCGCGCCACGGGATCGGGTCAACCTGATTGCCGAGTGCAAGCGGCGCTCGCCGTCGAAAGGCGTGCTGGCCGCCGACTACGATCCGATCCACATCGCGAAGGATGCATGAACGGGGCGGCGCGGCGCTATCTCGGTCCTGACCGAGCCGACGTTCTTTCGACGGCGCGCCTCGAGCACCTCGCGGCCGTGCGTGCCCGCGTCGGCCCTGCCGCTTCTTCGGAAGGATTTCATCGTCGACGCGTATCAATTGTTCGAAGCGCGCGCGGCCGGCGCCGGACGCTGTTCTGCTGATCGTCGCCGCGCTGGAACAGCCGCAGCTCGTCGCGCTGCAGGCCAAGGCGTGGGAGCTGGGCCTGGCGACGCTCGTCGAGGTGCACGACGAGGCCGGAGCTGGCGCGCGCGATCGATTGCGGCGCGCGACGGTGATCCGGCGTGAACAACAGGAATCTGCGGACGCTGATGGTCGACGTCGAGGCGTCGGAAAGGCTGGCCCTCGCGTATTCCGCGCACGTCATCGCGGTGAGCGAGAGCGGGTTGAAGTCACGCGCGGGCTCGATCGTCTTGCGACGCTGCGGCTACCGCGCGTTTCTGATCGGCGAGCGCTTCATGACGGATCCAGATCCGGCGGGGGCGATTCTGCAGAGCATGGGGTCGGAGGTCATTTTCGAGGACAGTCGCCGGCTCCTCGAGGAACTGTCATCTGAAAATGACCTCCGACCCCATATGTTCGTGAAAGTCTGCGGCATCACGCGCGTGATCGACGCCCTCCACGCCGTGGAGCAGGGCGCGACCGCGATTGGCTTTGTGTTCTGGCCGCAGAGCCCGCGGGCGGTGAGGCATCGAGCGAGCCGCGGAGATCATCAAGACGCTTCCGTCGCATGTGATGACCGTCGGCGTCTTCGTCGACGAGCCGATCGAGCGGGATCCGCGCGGTGGTCGCGAACGGACGCGGCATCGACGGCGGTGCAGCTGCATGGAGACGAGCCGCCGGCCTACGCCGATGCACGCTCGACTGGCCGGTCATTCGCGCCGTGTCGATCGATCGAGATTGGCGAGGCCAGCGAGGCGTGGTCGGAAGAGACCGCGCTACTCCTCGACAACATCGATCCCGTGCGCCGCGGCAGGGACAGGTGCGGTGGTCGACTGGACGCAGGCGGCGGGCGATTGCGCAGAAGCGGCGCGTGGTGCTGGCGGGCGGCCTGACACCCGACAACGTCGCGAGCGCGATTCGCGCGGTGCGGCCGTTCGGCGTGGATGTGTCGTCTGGCGTCGAGTCGGCGCCGGGATTGAAGGACTTTCGATAGGGTGACGCAAATTCATCGCGAATGCGCGCCTTGCGTTTGAGGAATACCAGTGACGCAGGCTGCAAAGACAGCACCGCTTGATCGCCCCGTGTTCGGGCGCCGCGACCCGGATGCGCGCGGATATTTCGGCGCGTACGGCGGACGCTTCGTTCCCGAAACGCTCGTCGCGCCAATCGAGGAGCTCGCCGCCGGCTACTATGCCGCGCGCAAGGATCCCGCCTTCTGCGACGAGCTCGATCGGCTGTTGAAGCATTACGTTGGGAAGGCCGACGCCGCTCTACGAAGCTCGCAACCTCGCAGCTGGCAGAGTAGGGCGGGTCCTTTCGGACCCGCCAGATGTGCGGGTCTTCCTCAAACGGGAGGACCTGACGCACACCGGCGCTCACAAGATCAACAACGCCCTCGGCCAGGCGCTGCTTGCCAGGCGCATGGGCAAGCGCCGCGTCGTCGCCGAAACCGGCGCCGGCCAGCACGGCGTCGCCACCGCGACCGCGTGTGCGCTTTGCTCGGCCTCGAGTGCCGCGTCTACATGGGGACCGAGGACATGCGGCGCCAGGCGCTCAACGTCGTTCGGATGCAGCTGCTCGGCGCCACCGTGCACGGCGTGGACGCCGGCAGCCGCACGCTCAAGGACGCGATCAACGAGGCGATGCGCGACTGGGTGTCGCCAATGTCGACGGACACACACTACCTGCCTCGGCTCCGCCCTCGGCCCGCATCCCTACCCGCTGATGGTGCGCGAGTTCCAGTCGGTGATTGGACGCGAGGCGCGCGCCCAGATTCTCGACCAGGCAGGACGGCTGCCCGATGTCGTCGTCGCCTGCGTCGGGGAGGCAGCAACGCCATCGGGATCTTCGACGGATTTCTTGACGACGCGGGCGTGCGGCTGATTGGTGTCGAAGCCGGCGGCGAGTCGATCGCGCCGGGCCGCCATGCTGCCCGCTTCGCCGGCGGCAGCACCGGCGTGCTGCAGGGGACGCGCACCTTCGTCCTGCAGGACGAAGCGGGGAATATCGAGCTGACGCATTCGATCTCCGCGGGCCTTGATTACGCGGCGGTCGGACCCGGAGCACGCTGGCTCCGCGAGCTCGGTCGTACCGAGCACGCGCACATCTCCGATGCCGAGGCGCTCGACGGCTTCAAGACGCTCGCACGGCTCGAAGGCATCCTGCCGGCGCTCGAATCGTCGCATGCGATTGCCTACACGATGCAGCTCGTTCCCACGCTGAAGCCGGGATCGATCGTCGTCGTCAACCTGTCCGGGCGCGGTGACGAAGGACGTCCAGAGCCGTCATCGATAGTGGAGTCGAAATGAGCCGCCTTCAGCAGACGTTCTGCCCGGCTGCGCGAGGATCACTCGGCGGGACTCGTGACCTACATCACCGCCGGCGATCCCGATCTCGAACGCACCGGCGGCATCCTCCGCGCGCTCGATCGCGCCGGCGCGGACGTGCTCGAAGTCGGCGTGCCGTTTTCGGATCCGCTCGCCGATGGGCCCGTGATTCAGCGCGCCACCGAGCGGGCGCTCGCCGCGGGCACGACCCTCTCCGGCGTCCTCGATCTCCTGCGCTCGATCCGCAGGCGACATCGCGGCGCCGATCGTGATCTTCAGCTATGCGAACCCGGTGTTACGCCTGGGCGCCGAGGTGTTTGCCGATCGCGCGCGCGACGCCGGCGTTGACGGCGTGCTCATCCTCGACCTGCCGATCGAAGAGGCGGGCGAGTTCCGCGCCATGTTATGCACGAGGGGGATTGATACAATCCTCCTTCTCAGTCCTACGACGACCGACGAGCGGTTGCGAAGGGCCGCGGCGCTTGGCAGCGGTTTCCTGTATGCGATCTCGCGCCTTGGTGTCACCGGGGCGCGCGACGTGCTGGCGGCGGGCGCGCAGGAAATGGTGGAGCGGATCCGAAAGGTCAGCGACCTGCCGGTCGCGCTCGGGTTCGGCATCTCGAAGCCCGATCACGTGCGCGAAGTCGGGCAGTGGGCCGATGCCGCCGTCGTTGGAAGCGCCCTGGTTGACGTCATCGCCCGCGAAGGCGCGTCTCGCGATCTCAACACACGCGTAGAGGAGTATGTGCGTTGGCTGAAGTCCTGAGCATCGACGAGTTGCGTGATCGCATCGACGTCATCGACAACCAGCTGGTGCGGCTGCTGAACGTCCGGGTCGCCTGCGCGGTCGAAATCGGCAAGCTGAAACACGAGCTCGGCATGCCGGTCTACCAGCCGGACCGCGAGAAGAAAGTGCTCGAGAAGGTCAGGCAATCGGCGCAGGACCTTGCCGGCCCGCTGACGTCGGAGGCAGTGGTCCGGATCTTCGAACGCATCATCGACGAGGCGCGGCGAGCCGAACGTGAATCGGGTTCCACCCATGAAGACTTCGGACCTTCAATCGGAGAGTAGTGACATGGTCGTAGTAATGAACGAACGCGCCACCGAGGCGCAGATTGATTCCGTGATCCAGCGCCTCATCGAGCTGGGGATGGACGTCCACCGGTCGTCAGGCGTCAGCCGCACGGTCCTCGGTGTCGTCGGTGCCCACAAGATCGATCCCGAGTTGATCGGGATCCTCGACGGCGTCCACGAGGTGCTCCGCATCTCTGAGCCGTACAAGCGCGCAAGCCGCACCTTCAAGCCGGAGGACACCGTCGTCACCATTGACGATGTCAGGGTCGGCGGTGACGAGGTGATCGTCATGGCCGGTCCGTGCTCGGCGGAGACGGAGGAGCAGGTGCACGCCAGCGCCGCGGCGGTCAAGCGCGCGGGCGCAGAGATTCTCCGCGGCGGCGCGTTCAAGCCGCGCAGCTCGCCCTACAGCTTCCAGGGGCTTGGCGAGCAAGGCCTGCAGATGCTGCGGCGGGCGGCCGATGCGCACGAACCTGAAGCTGATCTCCGAAGTGATGGACATCAGCCAGATCGAGCTGATCGCGAGAATACTGCGACATCTTCCAGGTCGGCGCGCGCAACATGCAGAACTACACGCTGCTGCGGGAGCTCGGCCACGCGACGAAGCCCGTGCTGCTCAAGCGCGGCATCTCGGCGACCATCGAGGAATGGCTCCTCTCGGCGGAATACATCCTGGCCGGCGGGAACAACGACGTCATCCTCTGCGAGCGCGGCATCCGGACGTTCGAGACGGCCACGCGCAACACGTTCGACATCTCCGCGATTCCGGTCGTCAAGAAGCTCAGTCACCTGCCGGTGGTGGCGGACCCGAGCCACGGCGCGGGGCGGCGCGACATGGTGGCGCCGATGGCGCGCGCGGCGGTGGCCGCGGGAGCCGATGGTCTCATCATCGAAGTCCACAACGATCCCGATCACGCGCTGAGCGACGGCGCGCAGTCGATGCATCCGCCGCAGTTCGAGCGCCTGATGGCGGAACTGCGCATCATCGCGCCCGCGATCGGCCGCGGCATCTGTCTTGAACCTGTAGCGCGCCGGGGATGGGCGCGCTAGAAAATCCCAAGGCCCAATGACCAAATCCCAAATCCCAACGAAATCCCAATCCCAATGCTTGGGATTTGAGATTTGGGATTTGGGTTTTGGGATTTGACATGACCTCTTCCGAAATCCCGTTTCCATCTATAGCCATCGTCGGCCTCGGTCTGATTGGCGGATCGATTGCGCTGGGGATTCGCGAGCGCTGGCCCGAGTCGCGCGTCTTCGGCGTCGATACCGAGCCAGGTGCTGGCGCACGTCCTCGGAAGCGGCGCCATCGAACGTGGAGTGGTGAGCATCGATGACCTGCCGAACGTCGCGCTGATCATCCTGGCCGCCCCGGTTCGCCAGAATATCGAGTTGTTGCAGCAATTCAGTAGTGGCAGGCGCGGGCCCTGTCAGGTCCGCCAGATCGTCCAGATCATCAGACTATCGTCACGGACGTCGGTGGCACGAAGCGCGACATCGTGGCCGCGGCGCGTGCGCTTACCACACCCACGGCGTTTGTCGGCGGCCATCCACTCGGCGGTGGAGAGCGCGGCGGCTTCGCCTTCGCGCGCCCTGATCTGTTCGCCGGACGCCCATGGATCTTCACGCCGGACGGCCGCGACTCTGCGGAAGCCGTCGAGCGGCTTTCTCGATTCGTGATCGGTCTTGAGGCGAAGCCGTCGATCCTGTCAGCCGACGAGCACGATCGCGTAATGGCGTTTGTCAGTCACCTTCCCGCAGCTGGTGGCCAGCGCGCTGATGGACACGGTCGGAAGCGCGGCGCAGGGTGAAGGACTCAGGATGGCCGGCCGCGGTCTCGTTGACACGACACGGCTCGCCTCGAGTCCCGCGGACGTCTGGCGCGACATCTGTCTCACTAACGCCGATGCTATCGGCGACGCGCTCGACTGCTTCATTGCCCGGCTCACGCAGCTGCGCGGCGATCTGCGGCGCGGCGACGCGGTCGAGGCGATCTTCTCAGCGGCCGCGAAATGGCGCGCGGAATTGATGAAGGATAATCACTGACATGAACAAGGTGCTGCAGAGCGCCGCGGAAGCTGTCGCGCTGATTCCAGACGGCGCGACGGTCATGTGCGGCGGCTTCGGCCTGTGCGGGCTTCCCGAAAATCTCATCAAGGCGCTCCACGATCGCGGCACGCGCGATCTCACGATCATCAGCAACAATCCGGGCGTCGACGACTTCGGCGTCGGCATGCTGATCCGCAAGAAGCAGGTCAGGAAGATCTTCGCGAGCTACGTCGGCGAGAACAAGGAGTTCGAGCGGCAGGCGATCGCGGGCGAGATCGAATACACGCTGGTCCCGCAGGGACGCTCGCCGAGCGGATTCGCGCCGCGGGCGCCGGCATCGGCGGCTTCTTCACGCCAACCGGGCTACGGCACGATCGTCGCCGAAGGGAAGGAGACGCGCGGTCATCGACGGACGCAACTATGTGCTCGAGCTGCCGCTGCATGCCGACTTCGCGCTTGATCAAGGCGTAAGGGCGACACGAGAGGCAACCTGATTTACCGGAAGACCGCGCGCAACTTCAACCCGGTGATGGCGACCGCCGCGAAGGTGACGCTGGCCGAGGTTGAAGAGATTGTCCAGCCAGGCGAGCTCGACCCGGATGCCGTCGTCACGCCCGGCATCTATGTCGCGCACATCCTCCGCGGCGCGAGCTACGAGAAGCGCATCGAACGGCGCACCGTTCGGCGGCCAGACCGTCTGACTGGTGGAGTTGTTCGGAACAATGGCGGCCCGCTCCGTTGTCGCGGGCCGCAGAAACGCATTCGGAGGCTGTCTTGATCCAAGCTTCATCTGTTGGGACGCCAGTAAGAGATGGATAAACGCGAACGAATCGTGCGCCGCATCGCGCGCGAGCTGCACGACGGCGATTACGTCAACCTCGGGATCGGGATGCCGACGCTCGTGGCCAACCATGTGCCGCCGGGTGTGGACATCACGCTGCATTCGGAGAACGGCATGCTCGGCGTCGGGCCGTATCCGCTCGAGTCGGAGATCGATCCGGACCTCGTCAACGCGGGTAAGGAGATCGTGACCGAGCTCCCTGGCACGTCGTATTTCAGCAGCGCCGACTCGTTCGCGATGGTGCGCGGCGGCCACATCGACATGACGGTAGCTGGCGCGCTCGAGGTGGACGAAGAAGGGAACCTGGCGAACTGGACGGTCCCCGGGAAGATGATGAAGGGAATGGGCGGCGCCATGGATCTCGTGGCCGGGGCCAAGCGCGTCATCGTCGCGATGGAGCACACGACGAAGGAAGGCGACCACAAGATCCTGAAAAAGTGCGTGTTGCCGCTGACGGGAACAAAGGTCGTTCACATGATCGTTACCGAGCTGGCGGTGATCGATGTGACGCCGAAGGGTCTGGTGCTCCGCGAGATTGCATCGGATACGACGCTCGACGCGGTGAAGAAGGCCACCGGCGCGACGCTGCCTCCGACGGCCAGCCCGAACGTTTGAGCCTGAAGGCGGCCTCCGACGTAGCCGGCTTCAGCCGGCCTAGGGCCATGCCCGATTACGAACCCGCCGTTATTCTCAGCGCGTGCCGCACGCCGATCGGCTCCTTCGGCGGCGCGCTCGAGGATTTCTCCGCTGTCGACCTCGGGGCGATCGTCATCCGTGAAGCGATTCGCCGCGCCGACGTCAAGCCGAGCGATCTTGGCGACGTCATCATGGGCTGCGTGCTGCAGGCGGGCGCGGGGATGAACGTCGCGCGGCAGGCGGCGCTGAAGGCAGGCGTTCCGCAGGAAATTCCGGGCGAGACGGTGAACCGCGTCTGCGGCTCTGGCCTGCAGGCCGTCGTTCATGCCGTGGAAGCGACGCGCGTCGGCTACACCGACCTGGTGGTCGCCGGCGGCACCGAGTCGATGACCAACGCGCCGTACATCCTCAAGGGTGCGCGCTGGGGCTTTCGCATGGGACATGGCGAGGTTTACGACTCGATGCTGCTCGAGGGACTGACCTGCGCGATGGGCGGCTGCCACATGGGCATCACCGCCGAGAACATCGCGAGCCGCTTCAACGTGGGGCGCGAGGAGCAGGACGCCTTTGCGGCCGAGAGCCAGCGCCGCGCCGAGGCCGCCATCAAGGGCGGACTGTTCCGCGACGAGATCGTTCCTGTTCACATTCCGCAGAAGAAGGGCGACCCGATCGCCTTCGACACGGACGAATATCCGCGCGCCGGCACGACGGCTGAAAAGCTGGGGGCATTGAAGCCGGCATTCAAGAAGGACGGGACAGTCACGGCGGGGAATGCCTCGGGCATCAACGACGGTGCGGCCGCGGTTGTCGTGGCAACCGCCGAACGCGCCGCGAAGCTCGGACGAAGGCCCCTCGCGAAGATCCTGTCGTTCGCATCGACGGGCGTCGACCCCGCCATCATGGGCATGGGACCGGTGCCGGCCGTGACGAAGGCGCTCGAGCGCGCGAAGCTGAAGGCCGCCGACATCGATCTCTTCGAGCTCAACGAAGCGTTCGCGGTCCAATCGGTCGCGGTCGTGAAGGAGCTCGGCCTGAGCGCGGAGAAGGTGAACACGCGCGGCGGTGCAATCTCGCTCGGTCACCCCATCGGCGCGAGCGGCGCCCGCGTGTTGACGACGCTGATCTACGCGCTGCGGACGCGGGGCGGCGGGAAGGGTGTCGCGTCGCTTTGCATCGGCGGCGGCATGGGCATCGCCATGGTCATCGAGGTTCCTGCTGCCTGACGTCCGAATCGATCGCGAAGCGCTGACCGCCATCGTCGCGCACGCGCGGCGCGATGCGCCCAACGAATGCTGCGGTCTCCTTGTGGGCAAAGTCGTTGGGTCGCCTGAAGGCGGCCCCCATGTACTGGAAGCCATCCCCGCCAGCAACGGCGCCTCCGATCCTTCGCGCCGTTACGAAATTTCTCCGGTCGATTACTTCGCGCAGATCAAACGCTGCCGGCGGATCAACGAAGCGCAGTCAGAGAACTTCGCCGTGGTCGGTGCCTACCATTCGCATCCTCGGGGTGGACCTGAGGCCTCTGCGACGGACACGGCGCAGGCATTTCGCGATTTCGTCTTCGTGATCGTCGGTTTGGGTGGGGCAGCTCGCGGAATGGAGATCCGCGCCTACACGTTTGACGACGAGACACTCACGCCCGTGGCGCTGACCGTCGTCGACTGACTTCATCCAGCAGGCTTTCGACGCGGTCGAGGACTGTTGGCCAGCGATACTCTCTATCGACATACGCCAATCCCTGCTCGCCGAGTTCGCGCCTGCCGGCTTCATTGGACAGCAGCCACGACAAGGCTTCCTGGAACTCGCGCGATGAGCGGTAGTACAAGCCGCCATCAGCGCGGCGCACTTGCCCCTGCAGTGCACTTGCATTGTGCGTTGACCAGCGCCGGCACCGCATGGTTCCACGCCTCGAGCAAGACGATGCTGAGGCTTTCGTAGGGCGAGGGAACGACGAGCGCGCGCGTGAGAAAGAAGCGCGTGCCGCACGTCATCGGTGACGTATCCGAGCGCGCGGATGCGCGGATGCTCGGGGATCATCAATGTCGATGGTCCAGCGAGCACGAGCGGCGTCTGACCACCGGCCTCGATATGCTCCTGGAAATATTCGAGGAGCGTCGCGCATCCCTTGTTGCGATCCACGCGCCCGAGATACAGGACGAAGTCCGCAGGGATGCCTAGACGATCAAGAAGCGGCCGCGGTGGATGCGGGTTGCGCTCGGGCTCGAGACCGATGCCGACGACCCGCGACGGGCGCAGCGAGCGACCGGCACGCGTCGAGACGAGCGTTTCTCTTCAGGCGTCAGAAACAGATATCCGGCAGGGCGCGCGAAGAAGTCCGGCAGGACGTCCATGTCGATCGCGGGATCTTCCTCGGCGGTTGGCACGAGCACGGCGCGATCGGCTACGAGCGGCAACTCCGAAGAAGCTCGGCGCGTAGCGGAAGGCCCAGAACAGGATGAGGTCGTCATCCGCGCCGTGGGTGCGCAGGTGATCGAGCAGCGCGGGCGCGTCGGGACCGTTCGCGCGGAACCATGCCTCCTCGCGTTCGGGCGACGACGCCGAGACCGTCGAACACTTCATCGCTGAGATCGGCGAACGCCTTGAGATCGCGCGTGCGCGCGACGGGAAATCTTTGCAGGCGTATGCCGTTCTCGACCGACAGGCCGGCTGGATACGCGTTCTCCCACGTGACGTAGTCGCGCGCGCAGGTCGTGAGGACGGTGATGTCGTGGCGGGAGGCGAGCCGCTCGGCCAGCTGGCGGCAGTGCATTTCCGAGCCGCCGGCGATCCCGGCGCCGTAGCGCTGGACAACGAAGGCGAGTTTCACGCTAGCGCTGGACCCAGGCCGATCTCACGTCCGATCGAGACGCTCGCCGGAGCGCTCGCGCAGCTCGCGGCGCAGCCGGGTCGTTTCGATGGCCAGCTCCTGGACGCAGGCGAACAGCACCTGGTTGATTCGGCGCTGCCGCTCGAAGTTGTCGCGGCTGAACTCGTAGAACCAGCGGAGCACGGGCATCAACAGGCGCCGCTTGACGAACATGATCGGCGCGCCTGAGGTGCCGCGATGCGTCTGGTATTTGATGGCGGTCTCGAGCCGCCACGTGGACGGATCGCCGAGCAGCTCCGGCAGCAGGAGAGCTGCGGGCTGGCTCCGATCGATCGCCGCGCGCAGCATCTCGTCGATCTCGGCGAAGAGGGCAGGATCTTCCAGCGCGCTCGATGCGCCGTGCCGCACGAGGTCCGCGCGCACGCGCTCGCGCACGCGCCCTTGCAGCTCGGCCATGACGTGATCGACCGATGCTGTCACTCGCCGAAGCCCTCGGTGGCGCCCGGGCGCACCGGTGAGCGTGGTCGTGGCCGACGAGACGACCTTGTCCTTCTGCTTCAGCCGGAACGTCAGGCGATAGTCGCCGGAGAGCCTGAAGGTGTGATCGGCGCTGTAGCGCCGCTGGATGTTGCTCTTGCCCGCTTCGTACGGATTGCAGTCTTCCGAGGTCTCTGAAATCGTCCCGTCGTCCCAGTCCCACTGCACGGTCGGGCAGTAGAAGTCGGCGTAATCGTTTGCGCCACCCTTGACGTCGACGGTGAGGTGCACGCGAAGAGGCGCGAAGCCGGCGGGCGGCGACGCCTTGAGTGATAGACTTGGCTTCTTGTCCGCGGCGTCGCGCTGCGCGGCCATGAGATGTCCCGAGGCCACCAGTGCAGCGGCAAGCGCAGCAAGCGTGCAGAGCGCGCGACGTGGGTCAGTCATGATTGGTCCCTGAGCTGGCGTCTTCGATTCTAAGGCGCTGGAGTCCGCCCCACAAGGACTGAACCGGAGACTTCGAGTTGATGCAGACGGTGCACAAGACACCGGCCGTGACAGCCACGGCCCGAAAGACGCGCGACCTCGACGCCGACCTCCTTATTATTCCCGTCTTTGAAGACGACAGCCTGAGCGACGAGCCCGATCTCGATCGCGCCTCAGGCGGCAGATGCGGCGGCGCGCGCCAGCGCCGCGAATTCACCGGCGAAGCCATTCGAGCAGCTGTTTACGCCGCTCGGTGGCGATGGATGGAAGCCGCGCCGCGCATTGTGGGTCGGCGCCGGCGCCCGGAAGGACCTCACCACCGAGCGCCTCCGGCGGATCGCGACCATCGGCGGGCTCTTCGCGCGTCAGCGGCGGTTCGGCGAGCATCGCGATCGCATCACGTCCCGTCGACGGCATCGCGCCCGGGCGCGCGCTGCAGGCGCTGGTCGAGGGCGCGGTGCTCGCCAATTACGAGGGGATGTCATACAAGACGGCCGACCAGCCGGTCGCATGGCTCGAGCGCGTGGAGCTGCGCGTCGTGGGAGACGATCGATGAAGCCGCCGGTCGAACGCGGGCGCGTGCTTGGCGAGTGCACGAACGTGGCCCGCGGGCTGTCGAACGAGCCCGGCAACGTCCTGACGCCGCGTGAATTCGCGGAGCGCGCATCGAAGCTCGCCAGGGACGTTGGACTCGGCGTCGAGGTGCTGGACGAAAAGCAGATTGCCGCGTTGAAGATGGGACTCCTGCTCGGCGTCGCGCGCGGCAGCGAGCAGCCGCCGCGCGTGATCGTGCTGCGGCACGAACCGAAGAAGGCCGTGAAGGGCGTCGTGCTCGGCCTTGTCGGCAAGGGCATCACGTTCGACACCGGCGGCATCTCCATCAAGCCAGCCGAGAACATGGACAAGATGAAGGACGACATGTCGGGCGGCGCCGCCGTGCTCTGCGCGATGGCGGCGATGTCGCGTCTGCATGCGCCCGTTCGGTGCATCGGCGTCATTCCCGCGACCGAGAACATGCCCGGCGGCCGCGCGATGAAGCCGGGCGACATCCTCACGAGCGCGGAAGGCAAGACGGTGGAGGTGCTCAACACCGACGCCGAAGGGCGGCTCATTCTCGGCGACGCGCTGTGGTACGCGCGGACGCTCGGCGTGACGCACCTGGTCGACATCGCCACGCTCACGGGCGCCTGCGTCGTCGCGCTCGGCAAGACAACGAGCGGGCTGTTCGGCAGGCCGGAATCATGGGTCGAGCAGGTGCGCCGCGCGAGGCGAGCAGGCCGGCGACCGCTCGTGGCCGATGCCCGTGTTCGACGACTACAAGGATCTGCTCAAGAGCGAGATTGCCGATTTCACCAACACCGGCGGGCGAGCGGGCGGCGCGATCAGCGCGGCGCTCTTCATCAAGGAGTTCGCCGGGCGATCTGCCCTGGGTCCACATGGACATCGCGGGGACCGCGTGGGCGGAAGAGGCGAAGCCGTATCAACCCAAAGGGGCGACCGGCGTCGGTGTGCGTACGCTCGCCGAACTCGCGCTCGACGTGGAGGCGTGAGGGTAAGCTGGCCTGGAGGCCGTTCACCCTTCTGCGTTCGCGGTTCTCCGTTCGTGTTCAAGTTGATGTTCATGTTCGCGTTGCTGCTTGCTTCTCTGTTCGCCGTTCAGGCGCCTGCGCCGAGCCAGGCGCCGTCTCCGGCGCCCGGGCCGATCATCGTCCAGACGGTCCGGCAGCCGCCCATCACGCGCGAGATCACGATGGGTGACGTCGTGCTCGGCGCCGTCGGGTTCGTCGGCGTGGTGATGATCGCGCGCCGCGGCTGCGGGCTTGCTCATTGGGATCGTCGTGGTGGTCGTGAAGCGTTCGCGCGATCGAGCCGCGGGACCGACCGATCCCGGCCACGCGAAGCTCCGAAGCTAGCGCCAGTCTCCTGCCGCGACGAACGCGGCCCAGTAGAACCGGGTGCGTGCTCATGCCTCGCTTCCGCCGATCTTCGAGCACGTGCACACTCGCGGCGCGGACGGAATCCGGCGTATCCAGTTGTTTCGTGAGACGCGCTTCGTAGAGCGCCTTCATCCAGTCGCGCGTCGATCGGTCCTCAACCGACCACAGGCTCATGATGATCGTGCGCACGCCGGCGATCTGGAGCGCGCGGCGCAGTCCGAACACGCCTTCGCCCGCGGTGATCTGACCGAGTCCCGTATCGCACGCCGAGAGGACAGCCCATTCCGGTTCCCTGCAGGTTGAGGCCCGCGATCTCTTCCGCGTTGAGAATGCCGTTGGCCTGGCTGGTCCGCGACAGCGTGTTGACGCCGGCGAGCGCAAGCCCGGCGAGCAGCAGCGGATTGTCTGTGAGGACAGGTGCGCCGCTCACCACGCCGCCGACGCCGCGCGTCCGTGGCATCGTCGGCTCACAGCCAGATCCGAGGAAGAAGCCGTGCGTCGCGAGATGGACGACCTTGCGGCCGGCGATGGATTGGGTGAGCGCGGTTTTGTTGCCGCGCGACCGCTGAGCATCAGGACGTCGTCCTGGCTGCCCCAGATCTTCGCGATGTCCTGAATTTCTGCGCGAGAGCCGGGAAGGTCTTCGAAGCGGAGCGCGCCGATGGTCGCGCAGCTCACCCGATCGTCGAACGGCCGCCGGGCCATTCGACACTCGAACGTCGAACGCCGGTCCGCCGAGAGCGAGCAGGCCGTGGCCGGACATTGGGTCCTTTCGAACCAGGTCCCTCTCGGTGGAGAGGTAGTGGATCGCCGGACCGGCCTCGAGCAGATAACGATTCCCAACCGGGAGGGCGGCGAAAGCTCACGAGGTTCAAAGCGCCGTCCGGAACGATGAACACACGCGGGACGCGCCGGCAATCGCGGCCGCCACTGGATCCCAGATGCGCAAGCGCAACGCTGCGGCCGCCGCGCGATAGGTGCGCTCGGTTTCCCGTGGCGCGATGCCTGCCGCGATCGCGCCGCCATCCGGCTTGACTCCTCCATGCATCGATCAGCCGCTCGATGGACGGAGCCGGTTCCAAGCGGCACGACCTGGACGTCAGCTGTGTCCGCGCGTGCGACGAGCGCGATGTATGAGGGAGTCGTCGTTACGGCGCGTCGCGCACGCCCGAGTGACGATCGACGTGCGGTCATAGCGCACAAACGACACGAGCGCCGAGCCGGCTGGAAGCGACCGGCGGACATCGTCTAGCCCAGCCTGCGCGCGTGCGGCTTCTTCGCGGGCTGTTCGCGCTGCGTTCCGCCAGCATGCGTTCCGCGTCCTCCTTCTGTTGGCGGGCTTCCTCAAGGGAGCCGCGTCGGCACCGCTTCCTCTCCCTCAGAGGCTGCGCAGCATCAACGTCGCGAACCGTTGTCGTGCTGCGAGCAGCGAGCGCAGTCAGCGGACGCAAGTTGTGGATCCGGCATTGGCGGCCGCCGACTGTGCGCGCGCCGCAAGCTCGTCGAGGATGACGCCGCGCGATCGAATGACGGCATCGAGAACCTGTGCGGGTTCGAGCGAACCATTGACGGCCGCAATCGACAGCGCGAGGTCAAGACCACGCGGCCGGGCGGCAGGTAGGCCATCGCTTGGCGCTCCGGCAGATATCTGATAGTAAACCGCAGGTGATCGCGGCCGGATCTCTTCCGCTTCCAATGCCGCTTGCAGTGCGGGGTCGCTCATGCCGAGGGCGAAATCGGCGGACGCAACATCTGCGCCGCGCCGCCGCCGTCAGCGGATGTGCCGCGCCGAAGATCCGTTCACGTGTCGCAAGGGACTCGGCGAAGCTATTGCGCGCGCCCGAAAAGTCGCCCTGTTTTGTAAGGGAGCATGCCGCGCAAAGCGAAGGCCCGTGCCAGGTGATCAGGTTCCTGCGTGACGCCACTGCTGCCATAGATCCGGATTCGCTCGTTCACCTGTTGGAGGGCGAGACGTGTATTACCGGCAGCGCCCGTAACCTGTGCGAGGTTGCTCAGCGTCGAGGCGACGTCAGGCCGATCTGGACCGGTGGTCATGCGCCTGATTGCCAGCGCGCGCCCATATAGGGTCGGAGCTGCAGGTGAGTTCACCACGAGATGCCACGACCTGGGCGAGGGCATCCAACGCTCGCGCGATACGGATGATTTGGTCCGAGTCCGCTGACCACATTCGCAGTGCACGCTGATGCAGGCGCTCGGCCTCTGCGAAGTCGCCCATCTGGGCGGCGAGAATGGCCTGGTTGTGAACAACGGTTGCCGTCAGCGAGTGGTTCGGACCAAGACAGCGCTGCCGGCTCGAGCGCGCCTGATCGTAAAGCGTTCGAGCGCGGGCGTAATCGCCATCGTATGCGAGGAGATTGGCGAGGTCGTCGAGGCCGGCTGACAGTTCTTGATGGCAGGGAGCGAGGACACGTTGGCCGACTGCGACTGCGCGTTCAAGGAGGTCGCGGGCTCTTGCCGGGTCGCCGAAGCTCTTTGCGGATACGGCGGACTCACGCAGCAGCAACAGCGACAGCGGATGTTCGGGGCCGAGGGCGCGTTCGCTGACTTCGAGCCCATTGGTCAGGATCGATCTCCATCGAAATCTCGCCCGAGAGATAGAGAAGATCGCCCCTAATTTGAAGCGCCACAGCCACGTCCGGATGGATGGGATCGCGACTGCGCTGGATCATCAGGGCCTGATCGACTAACTTCGGCCCCGCAGCGTAATCGCCGTCGTATTTGTGCAGGAGCGCCGTCAACGATAAGGTGCGCGCCATCGGGAGGGACGCAGAACCGTTCTGTTCTGCCGAATTTGCATCGACCGCTGTAATGCTCCCTCTGCATCCTTCAGTCGTTCCTGCAGGATTAGCGAAGCGCAAACGCATCCAGTGTGTCCGCAATCCTAGGATCGTCTGCGCCGAGCGCGCCCTCTTGCAGGCTCAGCGCTCGTCGATGGAGTTGCGTTGCAGCGCTAAATTCACCACGCTCGCTGTGAAGAGACGCAAGGTTCTCGAGAGATGTAGCCAGGTCTGGATCCGTTGGTCCGAGGGTATCGCTCCTTTGCACGGACGACCGACTCGGCGAGATCGAGGCTGGCCGGCAAGCCGCTTCTTCCCATCTTGACCCGCGCTTCCGACTAGATAGTCAGCAGCCTGCGACTCTTCCAGCGAGTCCGTTCCTTTGTCCTTGCGGATCGATTCTGTCTCGGGTGGCGGCGACGCGTTCTGCGAGGAATAGCTCCCGGCATCGAGAAGACAACGAAGTGCCACTGGGGTGGGCCTTCGTCGAGACAGGCGGGACCCTGCGCTTCGACACCGTGGCTGAACGTCAGAATGAGTGCGATGACCGAGGCCAGCAGAAGATTCTTCCGTCATGCCTCAGCTGCGCCTCGGCCAGACGTTTACTTCTTGTGTCCCGAACCTACTGGCTCTCCCTTTTCAAGATCTGCCGTGCGCTGTTGCTGCGCCTTCAAGATGTCCTTGAAGGTATCTGAGATGTCCTTGAAGGACTGGATCAGATGATTCAATGCATCTTCCGGGATACCGAGACCATCGTCTTTAGGTGCCATACCATCTCTCCCATGTTTGCAGAAGGGCGCATCGGGCCCTCATGCTGGTTGAGACTTTCCTCGAACGCGACTTTGCTCCATCCCGTTTTGTTTAGCGCGAGTTGATCGGCCGTTCGCATCGAGAGCGACTTCGCGAAGACCGAATCGTCGATTTCATCGTCAGGCGGCCTGTGGAACAGGCTCACCCCGGTAAGGCCGGAGCCGGGCTTCGCGCTGTCGGCGACGACGAGGGTATTGACGACGCGTTCCAGGTCGAGCGCCTCCTGTGGAAGAGCGCCGGAACGTGTTTTGCGCAGTGCCTTACACATCGTCCGGACGTCGATGAGCGCGCGGTCGCCGCCACCGCAGCATTCAAGATCTTGCGGCTGTCCAGCAATTCTTGTCCTGTCGCGTCAAGGAGTGCAGACGTGTGAGCTCTTGTAACGGCGCGGCAAGACTGGCGGCCGCGTCGAGCGTTAACGCCGAGAAAGACAACGTAGGAGCGAGTTTGGCGTAAGCGTCCGTAAGATGACGAACCAGTTTCTCGAGGGTCTCATGGGTGGGTGCGTCGCCGGCCTTGATGGCCTCGAAAAGCAATCCGTATGGCCAGATCACTCGCATCGGGCGGATGAGTCCTTGCGAGGCGATCATGTGCCGCACGTTGTCCTTCAGTTCGTGCGCGATTTCAAGAGTGCTCACCCAGCAGTCCTGGAATAGCACCAAGTCGACGTATGGGCGTCCGAGCGCAGGCCAAGCGCACGAGCCAGGTCGGAGTCTTCAATGACGGGGTGGTCGTCGATGGAGTGGGATCGAGAAACAGCCCCGCGGGACTCGGCGCCGTGGCCCCCAGAAGAAGACGGCATACCGGTATTGACTATCTTCCGCGTCTCGACTTGTTCGGCTGCCCACGCAAAAAAGCTACGCAGCGACTTTGGACTCGCGGCGTTTGATTCCCGCTGAATGGTGCATGACGACCCGGATCGCACCGGGAAGCACGCAACGCCGCGGCGATTGCTGCGTGAAGTCCACATGCGAGCAGGGTGAGCGTCTCAGTCTCCTTCGCGGCCTTCGCGAGGTTCTTCGATCTGTGCTTCCGCGATTTCGTTGAGCGACGGTTGTCGGGCGGCGGCGTGCGACTGTCGTCCGCCACGATCTTTGCGCGAGGACGGTCAAGGTCTGTTCGCCGGCATAGATAGCGTCTCCTTCGGAGGGCGCCCCTGTCCACGCGTACGAGCGCAAACGAGCAGTTGTGGCGGGTAGGCGCGGAGTCTAACACAGCAATCCGGCGCCTCTCGGTCCACCGCTGTACACGTAATAACGTCCGCTTTCGGCCAGCCTAACAAACCCCTCGTTGAGATCCACTGCCGACCGCCGTTATGGTTGGAAGAACGGGAAAGGACAGGGGTCTTCAGGTATCCCATGAGCGCCGCAACCCTCACATTCGGGCCGGGTTCCTTCATGGCCGGACGACGTGTCTTCGCGCGCGGGCACCGTGACAAGGGCGCCGACCGGCGCGCTGGCGTCAGTGGAAGCTCCTTGCCCGCGCCCGGGCCGGCGACGAAGACGCCCTCAACGACCTCTGCGCCCGCTATCTCCCACGCCTCCAGAAATGGGCGCACGGCCGGCCTGCTCGGCCTGGGCGCGCGGCGCCGCTGGATACCCACGATCTCGTGCAGGACACGCTGTCGCAGGTCGTTCAGCGCCTCGGCTCGTTCGAGCCGCGCCACGACTGGCGCGTTCCAGGCGCTATCCTGCGACAGTCGCTCCTCAATCGCGTCCGCGATCAAATACGGTGGGCGAAGCGCAGGCCCGACCGACGAGCTCGCCAGACGACCGGGCCGCCGATGGACCGTCGCCGATCGAAGAGGCCATTGGCGGCGAGATGCTCGAGCGCTACGAGGCCGCTCTGCAGCGCCTGGAGCCGGCCGACCGCGAGGCCATCATCGCCCGCATCGAGCTAGGTCACGCCGTACATCGAAGTAGCGCGTGCGCTCGGTAAGCCGACCGTCGCCGCCGCGCATGTGGCCGTCAGCCGCGCGCTCGTCGAAGCTCGCGAAAGAGATGTCAATTGAGCGAAAAAATCTAAGCCGCGAAAGAGAAGTCAATTGACCGAAAACAATCCTGACCTAACTCGTCGGTTGCCGCCTCCGATCAGCGACGGCGCGCTGATCGAATGGGAGCAGGTGGCGCAGCAGAGCGGCCGGCGGCGATGACGCGCGTCCTCGCCGAGCTGCAACTGGTCGCGACGGATTGCACGGTTCCATCAGGATGCCCATGACGATCCCGCGACCGACGGGCCCGTGTGGCGGGCGACGCGCCAATTACCGTCGGATCCGCGCTCGTGGGCACACTTCCTGATCCTGGGCCGTCATTGGCAGCGGTTCCTACGGCGACGTCTATCGCGGTGCACGACACAACGCTTGCAGAGCGACGTGGCGCTGAAGCTGATGCGCCGACGACGGTGACAGCGCAGATCAACAGTCTCGCGCGCGCTGAAGGAAGCACGCGGCACCTCGCCCGCGTGCGGCACACCAAATGTCGTCACGGTACGGCGCGGATTCGAATCGATGGCCGCGTGGGACTCTGGATGGAGCTTCGTGCGCGGACGAACGCTCGAGCAGCAGCTGCAGCGGCATGGGACTATTCGGCGCGCGCGAGGCGTCGCTCGTCGGTCATCGACTCTGTGTCGTGCGGCTCGCGGCGGTCCATCGGCGCGGGACTTCTGCACGGCGACGTCAAGGCGCACAACGTCATGCGCGAGGAAGGCGGCCGGACGGTCCTCATGGACTTCGGCGCCGGGAAAGATCTCGATCAGGACGTGCTGCCGATGCACGTCCCGGGATCGCACGACTTCGCCGGCACGCCGCTCTATGTCGCGCCGGAAGTGTTTGCCGGTTCGAGACGCACGAAGGCTGCCGATGTCTACAGCCTCGGCGTATTGCTGTTCCATCTCGTCACGAACAGGTATCCGGTTGAAGGACCGACGCGCGCGGCGATCGAGTGAAGCATCATCGCCAGCGGACCCGCACGCCATCTGCGCGACGTCCGGCCGGATCTGCCCGATGAATTCGTCAGCGTCGTCGAGCGCGCGCTCGACCCCGACCCGCGGCAGCGCTTCCATGAGCGCGGGCGCATTCGAGAATGCGCTCGCCAGGCCCTTCGTGCGCACCGGTCGAGAACCCATCGATGCGGCCGCGCCCGGCGCTTCACTTCCTCTTCCCTCGCCGCGGCGATCGTTGCGATCGTCGCAATCGTCGCCGGCGTGCCGGGCTACGCTTGCTGGCAACACGGTCGAGCACGTCGTGGCCCGCCACGGAGGCGCGCCGCTGTTGAAACCCGACAACCGCGTCGCTCCAGCGACCGCGGGAGCGTTGCGAGCTGCGGCTATCGTGACGCCGGCTTCTATCGGATCTCAGATGCGGGCGAAGCGAAACTTCGGCCGGGCGATCGCCGCGCCGGGCGATCGGCTGGCGCGCTGCAGGTCCAGGTGTCGCGCCCGACGCACATCTATGCCGTCAACGAAGACGACATGGCGGGAGTCGCACCTGCCGTTTCCGTTACCCGACCAGACGGTTGCCAATCCGATCACGCCAGTGACGGCCGCGTGAGACTGCCGGCCGGTGGGGGTAAGGTCCCGCGTACTGGAAGCAGTCACGAGCGCCGGCGGTCGCGAACACTTTCTGATCTTCGCCACGCCGGAACCGCTGCCCGCCTTCGATCGCATGTGTTCGCGTCGCTGGCCCACTCCGCAGCTGAATGCGCCGGTGCTCGCGTCGCCGCTGTCGGGCCGATCGCCGGCGGCGTGCTGCGAGGCGTCGGCGGACTGACTTTCTCGGCGCCGCGCGCGCTCCTGACACAGGGGAAGCTCGCTGGAGTTAGTTGCTGATGCCGCTTACCGCAGAGCGCGTGGAATCGGCAAATGGGCTCTGGGTGCGACAGATCACACTGGAGAATCCTCGATAGCCGATCCGAATTTCGTTCGCGGACTTTCAGTTCAGCAATACGTAACTGAACGAAGTACAA
>ERZ1370068.2419-contig-1573_pt1 | contig 40196 bp, 66 predicted proteins | sample MGYA00561227_ERZ1370068 | MGnify/ENA primary metagenome ERZ1370068 (study PRJEB38410, sample SAMEA6850437) | metagenome | study: Metagenomic assessment of the ecological functions of the soil: analysis of the soil microbiota associated with the... | reverse complement strand
CAATGGCGACATACGTTCCTCCTTTCAACGACACCAAGAGCTCGATGCGTTGCTACCCCTACCTTTTTCATTTGGGGGTGGCTGGGATGATCCCAACTGCGCGCGTCGAACGAGCACGCTTGCCATGCGCCTTTATCGTTGCGCGTTCCGCGAGCAAAGGGACCGTCCTAGCCACCCCCTTTCCTCACTTTCTAAGGATCGGCATCGATCTCCATCATATCCCTCATCGAGGAGACCGCCATCAACTCCACCCGCTTCGCTCCCGGGCACCTCTCCCCTCGAACGTTTGATACTGATTAAGGTAACGGAAATCTTCAATCACTCTACAAGGCCTAGGCGCGAGGCGCTTCGTCAATCTTGTCTTACCCTTCTCGCCAGTTCGAGGAGCACGCGCAACCCGTAATAGAAACATTCCTTGTTGTACCGCTTTCCCATTCCTTGAGAGTGCTCTGCCCCGATTTGCTCTTTCGGCGAAGCGCCTGTGCCACGTCCTTGTGCAAGCCGGCAGCGCGACTCGGAGGCCCGCTGAATCCACATCGGCGGAATGTTCGCTCCGCCTCGTTGAGACAGCCGATAGCCTTTCAGTACGCTCCCGTCAGCGCTGTCAAACAATGTTGCTCCTCTCGGCATGGCATCACCTCCGTGAGTGGTTCTCTTGCAAACCAGTATTCAGCCGAATAGAGAGATCTCTACTCCGCACGAAAATGGTTCCTGCCACCGTTGAACCTCGTTCATAAACGCCTGAACGCGATGCTGTTCAATGCGAGCAAGATTGCATACAGTCTGTACACCGCAGAAGAGAGCGCGCTTAACACGTGCCCTGTAACCATGACAAGACTTCCTCAGTGTGCGTTCAATACCTCAAGAATTTCTCACTGTCTCTACTGGGAACATAGTCGGTGAAGCCACCTGCATAGGTCTCTGGGCTTTGGTGATATCCATGCGATGGAAGTTGGCACCAATTTCAGTCGACTCTTTCTCATCTTTAGCGATAACCATAACCGGCACTGGGCGGGATAGGTGTCCCTTGAGAGCCCAAGAACACCATCTCTGTGCCGCGCCATCCAACAGTAAGGATACGCGTAACGTGGTCTAGCTTCTCTTGCAGCGCAGACACGTGAGTCGCGGGACATTCAAACGACACCTTCTGCTCAACGGGAGAGCAATTGCAGGCCAGTACACACGTGCGCGGTCATTCACGGTGTCACATGAACTCAAAACCCTATGCTCGTCCATAGAAGGTGAGTTTGGCTGCCTTTTCAATCAACTCGCGACCAATATCTCTTTTCGTCCCGATTCTCGGTAACAATTTGAGTTTGCACTTGTCGTCCCAATTTACCGATCCGTGGAGTTTAAAGACCTGGAAGCGTTGGGAGGTTATGTGGTGAGAAATCTCATTGAAGGTCTGACCAAACTGTTCAAGTGCACGCTCTAATATCCGATCATAGTTGAACGTGACCAAGGGATAGGCTCGCCTGCAGGCCTCCACATATCCAGACGATCCAGCAAGGCGGTATGATTCGTGATACCCCGGTGTTCGTTATACCAGCGATCCTCACACCGCCACAGCATTCGGCGAAGATAGAAGCGTATGGCCGCGAGCTGCTGAAACCTGACAGGGTAATTTTGACCCTCTTCCTGGAACCGCTGAAGAGTCTGCTCAAAGGCACTTCCCAAGTTGTCCTTGCGCAGGTCTGAGATAATGCGCTTGCACTGAGGGAAACAAATCCAGGTCCCCAACAAATTGCGGTCGATCGTAAAGAGCTGATGGGCCAAGGGTGGCCGGTCTTGGGCGTCCCGAATTTACTGAATGCAAGCGCTACGTGCCGGCACAGAATCATACGATGCACCAGCACCAAAGATCACGAGGAGCATTGCTAGTAGTCTCTTTCGACATCGACCTACAACCAAGCGGCTGGGATGATCCCAACTGCGCGTCGATCCCACCGGTCATCTCCACTCCTCATCCTTCATCGGGAGCAGCTAGATTGTCCTTTACTGCGCGCATCGAGCTAGCACATTCTGATCGTGCGCGCTCTGCGAGCAAGAAGGACGGCTGGCTGTTCCCGATCCCCCTCACTTCTTAAAGATCAGCCTCGGCTCCGTCATACTCCCCATCGGGACCGCGACCAACTCCCACCCGTTTGCTCCAAACTCGTTCAGCGTGGTTTGCATATTCTGGGTGTCTGGAAGCACCTCGACGATCTTGTACTGAAACCGTTTCGCCTCTTGAGCCTTAGCCGTGAAGGGCTGCCACGTCACCAACAGGAACCCCAACGCACAAAGACTGACCCCTGCTAGCAACCACGCCCCCGAAAAACGTATGTTCCCCATATCTCACCTCGAGTTAGTCTCTCTTACGAATGCGCCACGCGCCAGTTCTTGCCGCCGCCAAGATCCAATTTCGACGACACCAAGAGTCCGATGCGCTTCTAGCCCTACGTTTTCACTTGGGGTGGCTGGGATGATCCCAACTGCGCGCGTCGAACGAGCACAGCTTTATCGTGCGCGTTCCGCGAGCAAAGGGATCGTCCTAGCCACCCCATCAGCTACGGATGCGCCACTCTCCAATTGTGCCCTGTACCCTAAATCCACTTTCAGTGGCACCGACAATCCCATCTTCTTCCCCGTCGCTTCCATCTCTGCCTTCACGAGATGCTTCGCCTCTTCCAATTCCTTCTCCGGCACCTCGAAGATCAATTCGTCATGAACTTGCAGGATCATTTTCGTGTGTGGCATCTCGTGAGTGCAGCGCGTTGTTCACGTTGATCATCGCCACTTTGATCAAGTCCGCAGCTGAGCCCTGGATCGGACTGTTCACGGCCATGCGTTCGCCGAAACCACGCTGCACCGGATCGCCGCTCTGCAACTCGGGAATCGGACGTCGCCGACCGAGGATCGTGGTCGTGTAGCCTTTCGTTTTCCCTTCTTCGATATTCCGGTCCATCAACGCGCGCACTGCTGAAAACCTCTCAAAGAACGTCTCGATGTACTTCTTCGCGTCCGCCTGCGACACGCCGATATTCGAGGCCAGGCCGAACGGACTGATCCCGTACACAATTCCGAAGACGACCGTCTTGGCAACGCGTCGCATCTCTCGCGTGATCTGACTGGAGGGCAGGCCGAAAATCTCCATGGCCGTCGCCATGTGAATATCCCTCGCCCTTCGCAAACACGGCGAGCAACCGCGGATCTTGCGACAGGTGCGCGAGGATACGCGGCTCGATCTGGCTGTAGTCGGCGCAGAGCAAGGTGTGGCCTGCCGGCGCGATAAACGCTTCTCTGATTCGTAATCCGTACTCGCCCTTCACCGGAATATTTTGCAAATTCGGCTCGGTAGAGGAGAGCCGTCCGGTCGCCGCGACGGTCTGATTGAGCGACGTATGGAGCCGCTTGGTCTCCGGATTCACCAACTGCTGGTAGTGCGTCCACATAGGTGGACTTGAGTTTACTGAGGCTCCGATAGTTCACAATCTGCGCGGGCAATTCGTGCTGGGTGGCGAGCTGCGTCAGCGTGTCTTCGTCGGTCGAGTACCCGGTCTTGGTTTTCCTGATCGGTTTAAGTCCCAATTTCTCGAAGAGCACCGTGGCGAGCTGCTTCGGCGAATTGATGTTGAACTCGCCGCCGGCCAATCCTTCGATCGTCTTGATCATCCGGTCGAGGTCCCGTTCCAATTCTTTGCTGAGCGCGCGTAGGCCCTCGACATCCAATAAGAACCCGTTCCGCTCGATCTCGGCCAACACCGGCACCAGCGGCATTTCAACGTCGGTGAAGAGCGTGAGGCTTCCCTGTTCCGATAGTCGTTCCGTCATGGACGGGGCGAGCTTTGGCCAGCACCGACGCGGCCTCCGCTGCCTCCTCTCGCGATCCGCGGTCCTCGTTGAAAAGGGATTGCGGTGCGGCGCTGCCCTTCTGCCCGGTCCTAAGCCGATGGTCCAACACTTCCAGCGCGATGGTCTCAAGCTGGTGATCGCGGCGGTTAGGATTGAGCAGATAGTCCGCGACCATCGTATCCAGGTAGGGGGCCCGCGAGGGTCAGTCCGATGCGGTGAAAAACCAGCAAGGTCAGCTTTCAGGTCATGGACAACCTTGGTTCTCGTGGGGTCGTGCAGCAACGATGTGATGGGCCGCATGTAGGTTCGGACGTCGAGCGGAATGAACGCGGTCTTGTCTCCCGTAGACAGCGCCATCCCCTGCACATCCGCCTGCGCACCTGGCCCAGTGGAGAGCAGACATTGCAGGCCGAGGGCGCCGCCCTTCGGCAATCCCTCCACAAATCGCTGTGCGGACGGTTCATCCTGAACGAGTTCCGTCTCAACCGCATTCGCCTCAGCTTGTGTGAACGATGGCTGAAATGATTTGAGGAGTGTGGTGAACTCCAGCTCGCGCAATAGCTCGGTGAGTTGGTCCTGATGGGGAGGCTTCATGTGATAGGTCGCGGCATCGAATGCCACGGGACTATCCAGTTGGATGGTCGCCAAGTCGCCGGCTGAGGCGGGCGTTCTCGGCCTGTTCGATCAACAGAGCTTGTATCCGAGGCGGTGTGACGTCCTCTACACGGCGTAAGAGTTCTTCAATCGTGCCGAACTGGGCGATCAGCTTCATCGCCGTCTTCTCACCGATACCCTTCACGCCGGGAATATTGTCCGTCGCATCGCCCATGAGCCCCATGATCTCTACGACGCGCGCCGGCTCCACGCCGAAGCGTTCGTGGCATTCCGCTTCGCCCAAGCCACTTGTCTTTCACCGGATCGTAGATCCGCACGTGGGGCGTCAGCAGCTGGAACATGTCCTTATCGCCGGTGACGATGACGACGTCGAAGCCGGCCTGTTCGGCCTGATGCGCAAGCGTGCCGATCAAATCGTCCGCCTCGTAGCCGGCTTGCCGCACGGCAGGAATGTTGAGGGCATCTACCACGCGATGGATGTAAGGAATCTGGGCGCTCATGCCTTTCCGGCATCGGCGGCCGCTGTGCGCTTGTACGCCTTGAACTCCGCGTGGCGCAGCGTCGGACCCTTTTCGTCAAACGCCACCACAAGGCCGTCCGGCTTCCGCTCACGAAGAATCTTCAGCAACGTTGTCGTAAAGCCGAGGATGGCGTTAGTCTGGAGGCCTTGGGAATTATTCAGGAGCCGGCAGGGCGAAGAACGCACGATAGATATAGGCGCTCCCATCGATCAGGTAGAGCGTCTTGCGGCTGGACTCGGTGGTCGGCATGGTGTCAGCCCGCATCATTCACGACGGCTTATACTTCAACCGCCGATACGTCGCTGCGACAAGCCTGACGGCCGGCAGGCTCGCCGTTCGGTCGGTCAACATACTGCTGTGGGGACCGTCGCCCTTGCTCTTGGCCTGTCCCCGTTCTGAAGAGCAACGGGACAGGCACCGCCGCAACGGCGGAGCCAGTCCCTGGGCTCCGCGCGCCCGTCTCGCTTGCCGTTTCGGCGGTTTCGTCACGAACCCTCGTGAATGATACGGGCTAGCGATCGGGGGCCAGTGTCAGCGGTGGTTTATCAAACTTGCGGCGCATGGCGTTAATGACTCCCAGCAGGGTCGGCTGGCTAACCATTTTGGCCTCCAGTTCACGCTTTCTTGGGAAATCCATGAGCGAGACCCCGATCAGCATAGTCAGCAGGCCCTGCCCCGGCAAAAAGAGCATGGCAAAGCCGGCCAAGAGGAACACGATGCCGACGACGTTCTTGACGACCAACCCCGACAGGCGGAGCATTGGATGATGGTCTTTCATCCAATGGCGGGGAGTACGCGTGTCAAAATAGTCGGCCGGCAAGCGGACCAGAATCAGCGGGATAGCAATCAGGGAGCCGATAAATCCGATGGCCGAGGCCACGGTGGGAGACCGATGAGCACATCGACCGGAATCCATTGCTGGACTGTTGCAAGTAAGCCATCCATGGGATGCGCATCCTAACATGCGACCTGGGGGCACTCAAGCCAACGACCGAGCACTCGGCCAGTGTTTACGGCATGTTTCTCAACGGGCTATAATCTTTCTCCTATGTCGAGTCGTTCGGCCTTCACACTTCGGATCAGCACCTTGCTGGGGATCGCGGGCCTTGGCATGGGACTCCTTGCATATCCCTCCACGGTCGTCGCATCCGATGATCTTCATATCGAGATTACGAAGAAAGGCCTGGGCAAGGAGGTCGTCATCACGCAGGGGGCACGCGAGTGGTTCATGCTGATCGAGGTGACGCCGGAGAATTCCGTGGTCCTGCGGCAGGAAAAGTGCACGATACGTATCTTGTGGACGAAAGTGAAACGCATGACCGTCCCATGACCGCGGGCGAAGTCGATGCGGCCATTACCGATTATGTGAACAGCGTCAAGACGCGCGCCACGAAGGAGAGCAGCCACCGATCATGACGGCTCAACCCAAGTTTGTCATCTTCGCCCATCACGCCACCTACGATACGCTGCACCAGGTCGCGACCCTAGGCCTCACTGCCGCAGCGATGGGAAAGGACGTGATCGTGATCTTGTTGTTCTGGACGATCAAGAAGCTGGCCGAGGGAAAGATTGATCAGGTGGACTTTCCCCTGAGTATGCCGCCTCAGCCGGTGAAGTGACGCGGCTCTTGACAGAAAAGAAGGTGCCGAAGATTTCGGAAATGTTTCAGGACGCAAAACACGTCGGGAAGTTTCGTCTGATCGCCTGCAGTGCCGGTCTGGAATACATGGGCGTGGACAGTGCCGTCGTCGAAAAGAACGTTGACGAAGTCATGGGACTACCTGCCATTATTGCGCTCACCTCTGACGCGGAAACGAAGCTGTTCATCTAGCAGGATGCTGGCGCGAGACTCGCGCGAAAAGCGAGACAGGCGCGACACGCAAGCCCTGATTCTGCGTGTCTCGCTTTTCGCGCCCGTCCTGGCACGTCTCGCTTGCGCTCGCTCAGCGCGAGCGTCGTCACTCCCACCTGATCGCAGTATTCGATGAGTTTGCACCTGCTGCAGAAGGGCGAGACTGGTTGGCAGAGGTTCTGCCCGTAGGGGACAAGCAAGTCGTTGAAGGTGATCCAATGCAGCGCCGGTAATTTCCGTCGTAGCGCCTGCTCAGTTTCCTCCGGCGTCTTCGTCCTCACGTAGCCCCAACGATTACTGATCCGATGCACGTGGATATCCACGCAGATGCCGGGCTTGCCATAGCCGACCGTCACCACCAAGTTCGCCGTTTTCTGGCCGACCCCGACAGAGTGACCAGCTCCTCGATGGAGTCGGGAACTGTGCCTCCATAGACGTCCAGTAGGCGACGGCAAATTGCATGAATGGATTTGGCTTTCGTCCGGAAGAACCCGACGGGATAGATCGCGCGTTCGATCTTCTGGAGCGGGAGGGTCAGCATTGTGGCCGGCTGATGCGCCAGCGCAAACAGCCTGGCACTGGCTTCACGTGTCGTCTTGTCTTTGGTCCGGAGGCTGAGGAGACACGATATGAGGATACGAAAGGGATCTCGGTTCGACTCGCGCGCCACCACGCCGAGGACCGGCTCCTCCCACTGCCGAATCTCGCGCTTCACGATTCGAAGCGCAGCAGTGATCTGATCCTGGCGCATGGACGAGGAAGGGATATGAAGGCCTTGGGAGGAATACGATCAACCGAACGGGCGAGCCCGTGGAAGGACGCTTACTCTGGCTTACGCTTCGACAACCACTTTTGGCGCCGCCGCTGCGCCTCGCGCTGCTTGGCTTTCTTCCTGACACTGGGCTTTTCGTAAAACCGCCGGCGCTTCAGTTCGCGGAAGAGTCCTTCGCCCGCGAGCTTTTTCTTGGCAACTTTGAGGGCTTTCTCGACGTTATTATTGAAGACTTTGATTTCCATTCTTTCCGACTGTGTACTTTCCCAGGCGATGCCTGTACAAGTTTCTTTCTCGTACCAACCTGATCCTGACTAAGTGGCGCAGTGTAACATAGCCCCCTGAGTTCCTCAAGATGGTTCGTCATTCGCTGAATCCGATCGAGAAGAGAGGACTTAAGTAGTTGATTGTGCTGAATGTTTAAGTTTTCTACGACCGTATGACGTCCCGCATCGGCTGCGGCGATCGCCAGCACCAGTCCAACGGTGAGATCAGATCGAACGCGTGGCTTCACCCCTGCCGAGCAGGCATGAAGAAGGGCTCCGGCCTCCGTCGCCTGTTCGGCAATTTCAAGGGGATCTCCGTCGCCAGATGGAGCGCGGACGACAAGATGGCGGGACGAGTCCGGTCTGTCTTCGCAAGCCTCGTTGCCCGGATAAACTGCTGATATGCATCGCCATCCGCTTGCATCAGCTCGCGAAGCCGCCGGCCAATCTCACTCAGCCGATGCTCCACTCCTCGTTGCCGGCTGAGGCGCGCACCCATGATCCCCAGCGAGGCCGCGAGGGCGCCCACCAAGGCTGCGACCGTGCCGCCGGCCGGAAGCGGGGTCGCCGCGGCCACCGCGTCAAAAAAGTCTGCTAGCGATTGCGCTTGCAAATCAACCGGCTCCTGTTCGCGAGACGGGGCCGGTCGCACCGGCCCACCTAATAGTTGAGTCTCCAATCTCATTTCCCGTACCTGCGTTGCATCGAACTGTTCGATCGCCAGGCTATGCCCTGCAGCCTGAGCCAGCGCTGCTTGGGGCACAAGCCCGATCACTTCGCTCCCCGCTACCGCGACGCCTTGCTCGGCTGCGCGGACTCGGACCGCTTCAAACGCGACATGGATAGGGGTGATGATGTAATCGGTTATATTCATGGCGACCTGAACCAGCTGTCGACTGGCTAGCTTCACGCCGATCGCTTTGAGATGGGGCAACCCTCCATTCGATTGGCGAATGTCTTTCGCGATGGATCGGGCCAATTCCAGATCCGTCGAGCGGAGATTCACGTTAAAGGCGACCAAGGGAGGTCGCGCGCCGATCACCATGGCGCCAGCCGTCTTATGGAGGTGGGGGACCAAAATCCGGTGTCCAGTCGGGATCGGAGGCCATGCGGAAGGCAAGGCCTTGAAGCCCTCCTCGACGGACCGATTCAAGCGGGGCATGATCGCAGTGCAGGGCCGCTTGTTCGTAGAGGAACACCGGGATCTCCAGCTCTGTTCCTACCCATTGCCCCAACCGCTTCGCCAGATGGATACAATCCTGCATCGTCGCGCCGCGAAACGGCACGAAGGGCACGACATCCGTTGCCCCCACCCGCGGATGGACACCCTTGTGTTTCCGAAGATCGATGAGATCGGTCGCCACGCGAATGGCGCGAAAGGCTGCTTCAACGACGGCGGCCGGTTCGCCGGCAAAGCTCAGGACGGAGCGATGGTGATCCCGATCCATCGTCTGGTCCAACAGCCAGACCCCTGGCACCGACTCCACGGCACGCACCAGCGCACGCACCGTCGTCTGGTTTCGTCCCTCACTGAAGTTCGGCACACATTCGACGATTCGATCCACGTTCTGCCTCATCACACATCAAAACAACGCAGCCGGAGGTCTGATCATCATCCCTCCGGCTGCCCTCTCTTTACTGAGTCCCTGTATGTGCGGTTACTTCGTCTTTTCACAAACGCTTTATAGATCGTCCCCGACTTCGTCTGTTCTTCTTCAAGCCCGACCATCTGATGGCCGGTCGTGTCGCACCAAGCTCGGCATGTCTTTCTTGATGCCTTCGTCGTTCTGAGACGACTTCAAGGACCTGACCCAACGTCAGTTCCTTGAACTTCTTCAAGGTCATGATAATCGGCATCGGGCAAAAGTACCTCGAGCGTATCGAGCTTCACATCGGCTTGAATCATTTCTTTACTCCACGAGAGGATTGAACTCGGGCAACTTGGTCACTACGCGTCTCGCCTTTCACGTCACGCCCTTCGCGCTTGGCTCGCTCATTCAAATGAACAAGTTGACGCTGCTCTGTTTGGCTTCCGCGAGATAGGTGGTCACCCCCGCGAACTGATCGATACCTTCGATGAGCGTATCTTTCGTGATCCCCATCAGCCCCATAGTCGTCGTGCATGCAATAAAGTGAACACCGAGGTCCAAAGCTGTCTCCATGAGTTCCGGCACACCCGGCATCCGGTTTTGCTTCATGACCTTTTGCATCATCTTCGTACCCAGCCCCCAGAAATGGAACCGCGAGAGGGGAAGGCTGTCTGCGCCCCCTTTATTCAGCAGGCCGAACATCTGACGAAGCCAGTCTTTGGCAGAGCTGGTCGCGCCTTTCCGGCGAATGGTATTGAGACCCCAGAACGTGAAAAAGACGGTGACCTGCATCCCCATGGCGGCGGCCCCGGTGGCGATGATGAACGCCGCCATCGCTCGGTCCATGTCGCCGCTCAGCAGCACGATCGTTACCTTGTCAGGTTTGGAGGCCTGTAGGTTGGCCAACGTCACCGCTGGATCCATCTGCGCGATTGTCATGACACCCTCTGTCCTGTCAGGTCCGCATGAATTTGGCGATTTCAATGGGATTTTGACTATAGTCTCCGCTTCTTTTCTTGTCAAGGAAGGGAAGGAACGGCCAGGTGCCCTTCTTGCTCGCAGAGCGCGCAATAAAAACGTGCTCGCTCGATGCGCGCAGTAAAAGGGCATCCTCGGCCACTCCTTTTTGATGGGGTATAGGGAATTGGAAAGGACTCGCTCGACGGCCGCAGTTGGACCAGCATAGGTGCCTCGGGAGATGATGGAAAGATCAGCCGCGTGGAACTGCTTCACCTGGGCTCCATTTTCCAAGACCGTCTTTCCCTATTTCGCTAGCATTTTCATGACGTAGGATCGAGAGGCGATGGAACGCCAGACGGTGGGATTACGTTACAAACCGGCCTTGATGCTCATTTCGCACCCATCTGCACTAAGAGCTCCATCGCCTGCCGAATCTGGGCACGCGAACCGAGTAACACCACAATATCGCCCGCCATTAACCGAGTCTTCTCCGACGGATTCGCTTGCGTCACCCCAGCACGCGTCCAGGCAATCACCGAGGCGCCCGTGCGTGGGCCGAGAGCAATCTCAGCCAACGTCTTCTCCCGCGCAGGGGAATCGTCGTCGATACGGCAGGTTTCGACTTCCACATCGGTCAAGGTCCCGCCACGCAGATGATGCGCAACTTCCGGCAATTCGCTGCGACGAAGCAAGGCGTACCCTTCACGGCGAACTTGTTCAACCTTTTGTAGCACAAAGTCCTGCGGCAGTTTGTAGGTGCGGAGCACCAAGGCAAAGATCTCGATGGAGGTTTCGAATTCCTCCGGCACCACATCATCCGCGCCGAGCTGGTGCAGTTCCTCCAATTCGCGCAGATACCGAGTCCGCACGACGACATGGAGTTTGGGATTGAGTCCCTTGGCTATCTGCACTGTCCGCCGCGTGATAAACGGATCCGAAACTGCTACCACCAGCACCTTCGCGTCCTCGATCCTCATGTGCCGCAGCACATTCAGATTCGTGGCATCACCGTAGTAGACTGGCGCTCCGTGTTTCGCTTCGCGGCTGACGGTATTGCCGTCGAGATCCAAGGCGAGATACGGGATCTCCGTGTCGCCGAGGACGCGTGCGAGATTCCTCCCGTTCAACCCATACCCCGCAATAATGACGTGGTCCTTCATCCGAATCTGCTTCCCTTCGGTCTGCAGGACGTGGGTGGTGGTGCGACTAGGCAACCAATGACGAAGCCGCTGCCACGCCTCCGCGCGGCGAGCCAGGTGCGGCGACCACTGCATGAGAAAGGGCGTCACGATCATGGACAGCACCGAGACCGCGAGAAAGACCTGATACGGATCACCTCGCAAGAAACCGCTCCTCTGCCCTTGCTGCGCCAGCAAGAAACTGAACTCTCCGACCTGAGCCAGGGCGATGCCCACCATAATCGCCGAACGTGGGGGACCCCGCCGACAAGACCGCTCCGGCCCCAGCGACAAACTTCACCAACAGAATCGTCACTAGCAGTCCGGCCACCGGCAGCGGATGCGCGAATAACACCCGCCAGTCCATGAGGATGCCGATTGACACGAAGAAGAGACTGTTGAAACTGTCGCGGAACGGCAGCACTTCGGCCATGGCCTGATGGCTGTACTCCGATTCGGAAATGACCAACCCGGCGATGAACGCACCCAACGCCAACGAGATACCGCCGAGCGTGGTGAGCCACGCGATGCCGAGACAGGAGACGATGATTGTCAGCAAGAACAGCTCACGGCTGCGGCTGCGGACGATATGTCCCAACAGCTTGGGGACCAGATACCAGGAGGCTGCAATGACAAGCCCGACGACAAGAGCCGACTTCCCCAAGGTGAACAGAATCGCCAGCCCGCCTCCATCCGACTGGCTGGCAAGAATCGGCGTCAACAACATCATGGGTACGACGACCAAATCCTGAAAGACGAGAATTCCGATCGTGGCTCGGCCATGGATCGAGTCGCTGTCTCCCCGTTCGGCCAAGGCCTTCAACACGATCGCCGTGCTGCTCAGAGAGAAGAGGAATCCCCAGAACATCCCCTGCCGCCAGGACAGTCCGACGAGCATCGCCCCGATCCACGCAATCAACAGCACGCCGCCGACCTGGATCGGTGCGGCCAGAAACATTAGGCGGCGCATGGAGGCCAGTTGCACTAACGAGAATTCGATGCCGATGGTGAAGAGGAGCAGGACGATCCCGATCTCCGCCAACACTTGGACCGTGCCGATGTCCGAGATGAGGTTTAACCCGTGGGGGCCGATGAGTGCGCCGGCAACCAAGAATCCCGCAATCGAGGGAAGCCGGAACTTGTGGAATATAAAGACGACGGCAATCGACACCGTGAAGATCACGAGCAGATTTGTAAGCACGCCGTAGTCAGTCATGACAGAAATTGGTCAGGCGTGAGGAGTGAGGGAGTCAGGCGAGGGAAATTCTTCGAACGTTTCACGCCTCACGTTTCACAGGTTTAACAGACTGTGGAAAGACTCCGTTTATACCACAATGCACCGTTGGAATGTTACGTGATGGGGTTGATGTCAAAATAGCCTCAGGATGCTCAAAAAGGTTGTCCAGCAAGGCCGCAACGAGCGAAGAGGCGAGGCGTACGCTTCGGTACGTTGAGCCTCTGAGTGATGCGGAGAACGCCGCTGGCAGACTTTTTCAGCATCCTGTTAAGGCGGAGAATACCCCAGCAGTAACGAGGGGAACAAGGCAAAGCTGTTTGTTCAACGGAAGCCAGCTGAGCCATCAGGCCACGTCCCCCGTCGGTAGCAATACCCCTCGAAAGATGAATAGACGGATTTGTCTCTGGTGGCATAGCTTGACAGCACTATCGGTGAGTACAATAAAAAAGAGGTGAACGATGATGCAAACCCTGTCTGTTCCACCGTCTCAGGGGAGGTGCTCTATGCAACCCGCCCATATGCTCGTGATTGCCGCAACGATCCTCACCCTGTCCTCAACGTCGGCATTCTCCGATACGACGATCGAGTTCGACCCGTTCCTGATGCGGGAATGCCCCCAAGCCGATGGGAGCGCACCTCTACACCAACAAGGATTTGCCGGGCTGCAAACTGATGACACTGAAAGAACTGTCGGTCGTGCCCCTCGCTGGATAACATGCCAACCTATCACCCCACCGTGGCCACGGCTCCTCACTACGATATTCCTCCGTACCCTGACCGCAATCAGACCGGTATGACCGGCGGAGGACAGACCGTCCCCGATTGGGCCAAAGATTGGCATGCTAGCCTCGCTTCGTCCGGGTCGGTTCAAGCTGAAGTCTGCTCCATGTATGGAGAGTGGCTCCACCTCAATCAGAAAACCCGTGGCGGGTTCTTTTACGGGACAGATCCATCGTATGGCGGAGATCTTCCGGAAGAAATCAGCGGGGTCCGAGCTATTCGTTCTACGACAATGCTCGTTATGTCACACTGTCACAGCATTTTTGGGCGGGGATTTGTGCCGATCGGCTGTCCATAACGAGTCAGTTGAGGGAGAGATATCAAGGGGTGCCAGGCCGTCTGAAGGGCTTGGCACCCTTCATTTTTTGTAGAACTCCCGATACCACTGCACGAAACGCGCGATACCTTCTTCGATCGGCGTCGCTGGGGCAAACCCGACGTCCCGCGTCAGGTCCTCGATGTCCGCATACGTCGCCGGCACGTCGCCCGGCTGAATCGGCAGCAGCTTCTTCACCGCTTTCTTTCCTAACGCGTTCTCCAACACCTCGATAAAGCGTAGCAGCTCGACCGGCTGATGATTACCGATATTGTAGATCCTGGCAGGCGCTGAACTGGTCCCGGATCCGGTCTGTCACCGGACCAGGCATGGTTCGGCGTGGCGGATGATCGAGGGTCCGAATCACTCCTTCAACGATGTCATCGATATAGGTAAAATCGCGCTGCATCTTTCCGTGGTTGTAGACCTCGATCGGTTTTCCTTCCAAAATCGCCTTAGTGAAGATGAACAGCGCCATGTCAGGCCTCCCCAGGGCCCATAGACCGTAAAAAACCGCAGGCCCGTGCAGGGAATCCGATAGAGATGCGCATAACAATGGGCCATGAGTTCATTGGCCTTCTTGCTGGCCGCATAGAGAGAGACCGGATGATCGACGTTGTCGTGAATCGAAAACGGCATCTGGGTATTGCCGCCGTAGACGGAACTCGACGAGGCATAGACGAGGTGCTCGACCTTCGCTTGCCGGCAACCTTCCAGAATATTCAGAAACCCTTCGATATTACTGTCCGTATAGGCATGCGGGTTCACCAGCGAATAGCGCACACCGCTTGCGCCGCCAGATGGACCACGCGCCGGATTGGTTGCTTCGCAAACAGCTTCTTCATTCCGACCCGATTGGCCAGATCGAGCTTCGTGAATGAGAACTGACTTGAACGGCTTGAGCTTCGCCAGCCTCGCCTTCTTCAGTCGCACGTCGTAGTAGTCGTTGACGTTATCGAGCCCGATCACCCGCTCACCTCGCTCCAGCAATCTGGTCGCTGTATGAAAGCCGATGAATCCGGCGACACCGGTCACGAGGATCGGGGAGTGCTGCGTTTTGCGCGTGGTCATAGTCGGTCCTTGTGCGATTTCGCGAGATGGTGTGGTGTGGCTGCTGGCGTTCATAAACGGAGGATCGCCATGGTCAAGCCGGTAGAGCGACAGGGGCGTCAGAGCTTCCCCGGTCGTCAGCGGTTCCACCAGCCCGTCGGTCGTGCGACGAAACAGATCCAACGCATGACCGTAATGATACCCGCATCCATGCTTGACGAGAAGTTCTTTGAGAGTTTCCGGCCGTTCCCAGTGGGCCGTCAGCAGCGCTGTGCGGGCGGGATTCCGTTGGCTGAACATGAACGAGAGATGGTCCGGATACCAATCTGCGCCGCCGGTGGCATACGACACGAAAAGCTTGGCCTGCGCCGCCGCACACACATCGGCAAGATACTCATTCGTGAGATAGCCGTTTTCTCCCACATCGAGCCATTTCCCAGGATGAGACAAGGGCGCATGGGCCGCATGGCCACGGACTTCGAGCAGTTGTTGTTGCGAGGCAAACACCAGCGGGATCGGCCCATGCTTCTGCGCGAGTGACTGGATCACTCCGTCCTTGAGGGCGGACTTCCCGCTATTCGTCGGCCCGCTGTCCGCATGCACGAGCACGTTATAGCCACGATCAGCGATGAGATAGCAGTTGCGCGGCATCTCTAGATCGCAGGGATCTTCGCCGTAGAACGGCACGGAGTACACGGCTCCTCCTTCGAACGCCCAACTTTCTCCATGCGCCAATTCAATCACGCGGCCGAATCCCAGTTCTCGCAAGAGCGACAGATAGTCGTAGGAGAGCGTGCGCCGATTCCTTCGGCTCGGCACGATGATCGGCGTGTCTTTGGGCAGGTGCAAGAGTGTACGCGGATCCACATGATCGTCGTGATCATGGGTCAAGAAGACCGCAGCCGGTTTGGGCAGCAACGGTCCCCAGAGCGACGGGACGGAGGATTCCGCAAACCAGGGGAGCAGCCAGGGATCGAACAACAGCATCTGGTCCCGTTGCCGATACAGCAGCGCGGCATGGCCGAGATGGACCGTGTCTTGTATCTTGCAGCGTCTCGAACCAGCGGGATCCTGACAGAGGAGGTGCTCGAGCTGACCAAACACTCAAGCTGATGAAGGGATTCGATCAGTCGCGTGAGCAATCGTTCTCCATCTCGCCCAGAGGTCGCCACCACCGTGTTGATTTCGTCGGTCTGATGCGTGCCGTCCAAGAACCCCAGTACCTTTCCCACCAGCGGCCCCAACTGTCGCTGGTCGAACCCGATCGGAATCGCCTGCCGCTTCACGGAATGGAAGATCCGGAGCCCGCCGTTGGTGACCGTGGCGGATTTGGTCGGGTCGGTCGGAAACTCCCATTGAAACGTACCGTCCGGCTTCCGCCCGCAACGAATGTGCTGCTGCAGATAGGGGCGGGCGCTGATCACCTCCGCATAGGCATCTTCCAATCGCCGTTGACGATCGGGATCGTCGAGCGGGGCCCGCTTGGAAAAGTACATCGCTGATGGCCGTATCGATCGCGCTGGAGAGGAGGCCATGGGCTTCATGGAGACTCTGCGACGACTTCCGGCGCCACCCTGCAACAAAGGGAAAGGGCCCGGGAGGGTCCGCGCTCTCCAATTGAACCCAGGTCCAGGGCGCGAGACTGAGATACTGATTTTTCGGCAGACTGTCCCAGATCTTCATACTCGTAAGGCGTGAGGAGTGAGGCGTAAGGGGATCGCCTTACCCCTGACGTGTGAATTCTAGTTTACTGATCGTGGGTTCGTACAACGCTTTGAATGACAGTCCTGTCGGGATCGGAAAAGTAAAAGGAATAGCTGCCGTCGCGATGCTGCTTCGGCGGTGTCACGACCCGCCCGCCCAGCTGCTGTAAACGCGGTTCGACCTCCCGATACATCCGGTCGACTGCCTCAGGGCTCTCAAGAATCACGCCGACGTGATCCAACGATTGCCCCGTCAGCGGGCTGATACGATGCGAGTTCGGATGCCGGAATCTGGTGTAAGGCAAAATTATCCGATCCGGAGCTGAAATATACATTGTCTGGGTCGGGCTCCCACACCACCTTCATCCCCAGTAACTGTTCATAGAACGTAGCGAGAACGCGCGAGATTCGTGACGCGCAGCGCCACATGGCGCAATCCTCGATGGAGCGGAGCGCTCATAGTCATCCTCAATCGTGTCCGTATAGTAGGGGCCACCGTGGCTCCGTCAGCTGAAAACCCCTGGCAGGATGCTGAAAAGTCCGCCTAGCAGGGAGGAGTGGCTAGGTGCCCTTCTTGCTCGCAGAACGCGCACGGTGGAACGGTGCTCTTTCGATGCGCGCAGTAAAGGGCAGCCTTGGCCACTCCTTTTAAGAGAGGTATAAGAAATCGGAGGATCCTCATTGGCCGCGCGCACTGGCTAATTATGGTACGATACCCACGCTCCCAATCTTGAAGAAACAGTCCACTTTGGCTTTTTACTTTTTCCTTCGAAGAGCTAATGGCTACCGTTGGCTTCAATGGCCTGAACGTCGCCGCCTTTGAATCGCGAATGGCCGCAGAAATGGCGCGGCTGATCGAGCGCTACGGGGGCAGCCTCACGTCGCGCCGGCCTTGCGGGAGATTCCTCTTTCCGACAATACGGCGGTCCTGGAGTTCGGCAAGCGTCTCCTGGCCGGGCATTTCGAGATGGTCATCCTCTTGACCGGAGCCGGCACCAGAGACAATGGTCGATATTCTCCAGACTCGGCACCAGCTCTGAGTCCATCAAGGCAGCCATCGTCCGCACCACGGTGGTCGCCCGCGGTCCGAAGCCGGTCGCCGCGCTGAAAGAGCTTGGGCTCACCCTGTCCATCACGGTTCCTGAGCTCCAACACCTGGCGGGACATCCTGCAGGTCCTCGATGAGCGAGGCTCACTCATCGAAGTCCGAATTGCAGTACAGGAATACGGGTGTCGAATCCGATCTCCTTGCAGCACTGCGGGAGCGTGGCGCGCAGGTTACGCCAGTCCCGATTTACAAGTGGGCACTGCCGGATGGACATGGCTCCGCTTCGGAGGGTCCTCGACGCCATCGTCGCTGGGCAAAGTCGACGTGCTGCTCATCACCAACGCCGCGCAGATCGATCATGTGCATGCAGTTACTCGAACAGGAAGGCACCACCGCGCAGTTCAAAGAGGCGTGCAAGAAGATGGTCGTCGCATCCATCGGTCCCACCGCCAGCGAACGCCTGCCGCCACTACGATCTCCCCATCGACTTCGAACCCTCCCACTCGAAGATGGGCGTCCTAGTCAAAGAAACCAGCGAGCGGGTTCACGCCCTTCTTCAGCAGAAACAATCAGCGTAGACTGGTTATATATTGGGTTGGCTTTCCGTGTCCCAATGGAGATCCATTCACTTTCCTCTGGATCGCTTACGAGAGGACAAGCACGCCGGCTCCCGCATAGCGTCCGGCTTTCAATTCTTGCAGAGCGCGATTGGCATCGGCGAGGGGGAACGACAGGGTGTGGGGTTTGATGGGAATCGCATGCCGCCTCGCGCAGGAGATCGAGACCGTCCTGCTTCGTATTGGCCGTGACGCTTCGAATGACCCTCTCTCCAAAGACCTCGCGATCGTAGTCGAGCGAGGGAATCGGCGTCATGTGAATACCGGCGAGGGCAAGCGTGCCGCCGCGTTCCAATGAACGTAAGGCCGGCGGGACCAATTCCCGGCCGGCGCAAAGATAATCGAGCCGTGAAGCTTGTCCGGCGGCCTGTCGGTCGCCCCACCTACCCATGCGGCGCCCAATTCACGTGCGAGACGTTGATGCTCCGGTTTCAACGAGCTGACATAGACCCTGACAACCCCAATGACGAGCAATCTGGATGGCAATGTGCGCGGACGCTCAAACCCATAGAGACCGAGCCGTTGGCCCGGCTGGATTCCACTCCAGACGCAATGCGCGGTAGCCGATGATCCCGGCGCAGAGGAAGGGGGCCGCTTCTTCATCACTGAAGACCGGCGGAATCGGATAGGCAAATGCTGCCGGGACGAGCGCATACTCCGCGTATCCGCCATCGACCTGATAGCCGGTAAAACCTGGCTCAGCTCCGCACAGGTTCTCGCGCCCGCTCGTGCAAAATTCGCAGATGCCGCACGTGCTGCAGCCAGGCGATGCCGACTCGCTCGCCGACTGTCCGCTCATTCACGCCTGCGCCAACCTGACTCACGACTCCGACGGCTTGGTGGCCGGGAATGAGTGGAAGCGAGGGTTGGCCAACTCGCCTTCGATGACGTGAAGATCCGTCCGGCAGATCCCGCAGACGGTAAGGCAAACCAGAACCTCCCAGGGCCTGGCTCTGGCATTGGAAGCTCGCGAAGCTGTAGCGGGGCAGTTCCCACGTCCGCTGTGCGCGCCAGGACCATCGCCTTCATCATTGATTGCTCTCAGGAAGATGAGCCGACGGCGAATCGTCGCTTGACAGGGAAGTCTCTACAGGCTGTTCAAAAGTCCAGGATTTCTCACCCGCCCACCCACTGGCACGCCGAGACGTGCCATTAGCCCGTGCGAGGGCCTTCGATTTTCCCGCACTATCGCCCTCAGGAGGAGCAGCCAGACTGTCCTTCACTGCGCGCATCGAGGGAGCACATTCTGATCGTGCGGCCTCGGCGAGTAAGAAGGACGGTCTGGCTGTTCCCCTATCCGTCGCTTCTGAGGCCGCGCGTTGCGCGAGCACAGGGGACTCACCGGGCCATCCTCCTCTGCTGGCGGACTTTTTCCAGCATCCTGCTAGGTATTTCGCCTTGATACATTCGACATCGAGCCGGATCTGGACCTCATCGCCCACGACGAGCCCGCCGCTATCCAACGCCTTGTTCCAGACCATACCGAAGTCTTTGCGGTTGAGTTTCCCCTTCCGCGCTGAAGCCTGCTCCTGGTACTGCCCCAGGGGTCCTTCGTCGCCCCGTTATACTGGCCCACCAGGGTGATTTCCTTGGTCACCCGTGCAGCGTGAGGTCTCCACCGCTGTATAGCCCTCTGCGGTTTTCTTTGTAGCTCTTCATCTTGAAGGTGATCGTCGGATAGTGTTCCACGTCGAGAAAGTCGGCATTCCGCAAGTGGGCATCCCGTTTTTCATGATTCGTATTCACCGACCCGGTCTTGATCGTGGCCTCAATGGCCTTTCACGGCGCCGGCTTCGGCATCCATGTCGATGAACCCGGCATAATCCATGAACCGCCCTGTGGTCTTCGACACAACCATGTGCGTGACTCGAAACTCGATGGTCGAATGTTCAGAGTCCAAGTTCCAACGAGCTGGTTCTGCGTGAACCACCAACGGGAATAAGACCGTTGCTCCAAGCAGCAAGAGCACGCGCCAACTCTGCCCTCTCCTCTTCAGCATGAAATCACTTCTCCGGGTCAAACGTACGCGGCCAGGGTTCTGAATGGGTGCAACCTGCTTCTTCGAAGGCTGGCCAGACGCATCAGGCTTGCTGTGCGATAGATTCCCGACCGACTGCACCTCGCGAGACCGTCCCCGACTACCGGTTCGCATCCGGACATGCACGTCCACCGCATCCTCTCCCCAACTCGCTGGGAAACGGCAGGAACGGTTGGGCATTGACCACCGCATAAATTCCGGCTTCGTCGATTTCGCGCGCGCCGGAGCCTTTCTCAATCTCGATCAGCTGTGCGCGGCCGTTGGGAAACATCTTGAAACGGACCTTCACCGTTTCGCTGCTTGGCGCACGTCTGATTCCGCGGACCTGGCGGGCCCAACTCCGGCTGATGAGGTGACTCACCTGCTGCCAGTACGCCTTCCCCTCCACTGGAGAGGCAAACGGGACCAGATCCTCCTCGGCTACGGCGCCGGTCGAGACCGGTTCCACGCCCGGCTTGTGCTTCGTCCAAGATGAGATCCTCGCTCTGCGATTCCTCGGGACGAACGGACGGTAATTCACTAGTCTCATTGGCCGGCTCCGAACTGATCCATGGTCACATACACGATCCGCCGCATGAACGGTTCGAGTGTGTCCTGGCGGGATCGAGCAAACGTCACCTGGACTCGCGCCGCCCTGGGTGGCACGGAGGTCCGACTCATCAGAATCGGTTCGAGCGTCGCTGTTCCTTTCAACGCCATCGACTCTGCATCCGGCTCAAGCGTGACCGTTTGGGCTTGAAACGCAATCGATTCACAGGTCGCCACCACCGGAGTCATACCCGCTGTCACGCCTCCAAGGAAAATCGTCAGCGTGACGGGCTTGCCGGTTTGCGGATCTCCCATCGACTCTGCTTGGCTCAACTCGAACTGCGCCCACCGCTTCGTGGGCCCAGACGAGGATGCCGCCTGTGGCGATGATGCGGAATGCGCTGGTGCGATAAGGCCGGGACAGAAGAAGTGCCACACAACACATTCCCGCCAACAACATAAGCCCTTCGGTGGTGCAGAGCATTCATAGCTCGCATCCTACCGATCTCGCGAACCCTGGCGCAACCCGTTTTTTCTGAAAGAGTAGGCGGGATCGAGCCCGTGGTATACAATGGGCCCATGCAGTGCGCTCGTCAAGACATCGGCACAACCAGGGTTGACCGCCACCGACAGGCCTGGATCCGAAACCGGGCCACACCGATGCGATCATCCGCGTCACAGCCACCTCTCTCTGTGGGACGGATGCCCATATTTATAATTGGGATCCCTGGGCTCACAGCCGCATTCACCCGCCGCGCATCATTGGTCATGAAATGTGCGGCGAGGTCGTGGAGGTCGGCTCGGATGTGACGCTCGTCAAGGTGGGCGATTACGTCGCCGCCGAGTCGCACCTCACATGTGGTCACTGTTTCCAATGTCGCACCGGACAGGCGCATGTGTGCAAGAATTACCGCATCCTCGGCGTCGATCGCGACGGGTCGTTCGCGGAGTACGTCGTCTTGCCTGAAACTGTGCTCTGGAAGACCTTGCTCGCCATTCCACCGGAACTCGCCTGCGTCCAAGAACCGCTCGGCAACGCCGTCGACGCTGCCTTAGTCGAAGACCTCACGGGACAGACGGTCTTGATCACCGGCTGTGGTCCGACCGGACTCTTCGCGGCCGCCGGTCGCGACGAACAGCCGGCGCCGCCATGATCATCGCCACGGATGTCAGTGCGTACCGCCTGGACCTCGCCAAACAAGTCGGTGTCGATCACCTGCTCGACGCCAAGACCGAGACAGCGGACCGGATCGCCGCCGCCATTCGCGAGATCACCGCCGGCGAAGGCGTCGACGCCTCGCTCGAAATGTCCAGGAACCCTACGGCATTGCATCAAGCCTTCAGTGCCGTGAAGAACGGCGGACGCTGCTGACACTCTTCGGCATTCCAACCGGCCCGATGAATTGCGATCTCGCGAATGAAATTATTTTTAAAGGGATTCGCGTCTACGGCATTACAGGCCGCCGACTCTTCAAAACCTGGTATCGCTTGACCGGTCTCTTCCAGGCCGGACTCAATATCAAGCCGGTGATCACCCATACGTTTCCCATGAAAGACTTTGCGCGGGGGTTCGAGTTGATCAATTCCGGCCAGTGCGGAAAAGTGGTGCTTGATTCCGGTAGCCAAGCGCGGTGAGCGGTACAGGCGGAAGCGTGAGCGACATAGATACTACTCCTTGCGTCCGTCTCGCCTGTACGCGATCTCGCGCCTCACGAGTCCGATGGCCTACCACTCACTCAAGAAAACTGTTTCAGAGCGACTCGCTGAAATCCGCGCGGCAAGCCTCTACAAATCTGAGCGGCAGATCCTCGGTCCGCAGGGAGCCGAGATTCGCGTGGCGCAAGGCGAGGTCCTCAATCTGCTGCGCCAACAACTATCTGGGGCTCGCCAACCACCCTGACATCAGACAGGCCGCAGCCGCCGGACTGCAAGAGCATGGATACGGAATGGCCTCCGTGCGGTTCATCTGCGGCACGCAGGATCTCCACAAACAACTCGAACAGGCGATCAGCACCTTCCTGGGCACCGAGGACACGATCCTCTATAGTTCCTGCTTCGACGCCAACGGCGGGCTCTTTGAGGTGCTACTGGGCGAGCAAGACGCCGTCATCAGCGACGCGCTTGAACCACGCCAGCCTGATTGACGGCATCCGGCTCTGCAAGGCCACCAGGCTCCGCTACGCGCACTCCGATATGGCAGACCTGGAAGCCAAGTTGCGCGACGCGACATCCTATCGCCTTCGCCTGATCGCGACGGACGGGGTCTTCTCCATGGATGGCGATCTCGCGAAACTCGATCGGATCGTCGAGCTGGCGGATCGGTATGATGCAGCGGTGATCGTGGACGACAGTCACGCGACCGGTGTACTCGGGCGACAACGGGCGCGGCACGCCGGACCATTTCGGCGTCGCCGACCGGATCGAGATCGTCACCAGCACGCTGGGCGAAGACATTGGGCGGCGCGGCCGGCGGGTTTACTTCCGGACGAAAGGAAATCGTCGAGCTGTTGCGGCAGCGGTCGCGACCCTACTTGTTTTCGAATTCACTCCCCCCGGTCATCGCCGCGGCGGCCCGACGGGCCGTGATCCTCGTGGCCCAGGGCGACCAGTTACAGGCCAGGCTGCGCGAGAACGCGGCGTTCTTCCGCGCGCAACTCACCGCCCTCGGATTCCGACTCATTCCCGGCGAGCATCCCATTATCCCGATCATGTTGGGTGACGCCTCACTCGCCGCCAGGATGGCAGAGCGGCTGTTGGAGGAAGGGATCTATGTCGTGGGTTCAGTTACCCGGTTGTGCCGGAAGGCCAGGCGCGAATTACGCGTCCAGATGTCGGCGGCAGCCCACCACGCACGAACAGCTTGAGCGAGCCAGCGCCGCCTTTGCCACAGTCGGTCGGGAGCTGGGCGTGATCCGCAGAAAAGTCGTCATGGTGATCTGGTCAGCAGTCGTTCTCGAATGCTGACATTCCCGACTCACGACTAGATGAACAGACGAATACCTGGCGTCTTCCCTTTATCTCCCGAATTTCCTGATGCACGCCTGCGGATAGGCGTTGCGCACGGCGGTATAGAGATCCAGCGTCGCTTCCTCGACTCCCTGGTACGTTTCGAGATTCCGCGACCGTTCATTGACGATATCTTACATACGCGGGCTCCTATCTGGATGATGGCTCGCCATCGTACGGTCCTTGTGGGCGACCACGGAGAGTACGCCGTCGACCTCGATGATCCGGCACCACAAAGCCAGTTGATCGGATTGAGAAATATATCACCGACATATCCAACTAAATCCCGAACGGTGAAGGGCTGGAGCAGCGGCAACACGAGATAGGGGCCTGGTTTGACGCCATAGAATCCAAGAGTCTGCCCCATGTCTTCTTCCGGTGTGACGAGGTCGACATGTTTCGCGAGGTCGAAGAACCCGGCCAATCCTACCGTGCTGTTGATCAGGAACCGCCCTACTTCGATGCCGGCACCCTTCATCTTGCCCTGAAACACATTGTTGAGAAATCGGGGAGCGAATCTGGAGATTGTAAAGATGTTGCTGATGCCGACTTGGACCAGGTCGGGCATGACGAAATTATATCCCTTCGCTACGGGCTTAAGCACGAATCGATCGAGCTGACGGTTGAACTCGAAGAAGCTGGTGTTCATCGGCTCCCGAGGGATCCGTACTCTCTCGCCGGCCTCCTCATCGGCCCTGGCAAATGGATCAAGCGATTCGTCCGATTGAGTCTGGTCGCGGCGACGAGGAGCCAGCGCCAGAAGTCTTATCTCGCGACCAGAGTTGCAACGGAACGTTCCGCGTCTACGGGCTGAGACGGGGTAGACGGGGCCATACTCGCCACGGCCGTACCCGGATTCCATGGGCGGTGCGGCATCACCGAGCAAATCGCCAGTGCGATGTGCCGGTTTTGTCCGGCGCAACCTACGCAGATCGAGGGCGAGACCAGCACAAAAACAGCATGGTAGCCTGCAAGGCAATCTCCACCGTGGCCTCCTGTGGTACACACGTCTCCGTCTCACCTACCCCACGATCGGATGGGTGTGTTCCGTGGCGCGCACTGTACCAAATGCCGAGCTAATCTCAATCAATTCTTCGAATTCGTGAGAATGGCTCGCTAAGCGCGACTCGTCCGTCTCCGCTTGAGCGCAGGCTAGGAGAGCCTATCCGACATTGCCTTCGTGAGCGAGGCGAAGGAGGTGCGGTCAGATGCGAGGCCGCGGGTCCAGCGAAACGGACGTGTATTCGCTGGAATACATTGACGGATTTTTCGGGCCGAAACGACGCCAGATGGTTGCGTATCGTTCGCCGCAGTAGAACGGTCAATGTCGGACAGGCTCCCAAGATCGAGATGGCGTCCTGAACAAACTCTGCCCATCGTCGGAAATAGGCCGCGCCCTCGACCAGTGGTATGTGTTGTTGTGGTCGGCGCCGGGAATGAGCGTAGGAAGGATTTGGGTGGCTTGGCCGCCTCGAAGACCTGCACCGCCCAAGTTCGAGGGATAATGTCAGTCTTGTCGCCGTGAATAGATCGGCTTCGGCGGCGAAGGCTGCGGAAGGCGATCGATCAACTTGAAGTCTGCCCCGAGCAGCCAATGGACCGGCAACCCGCCGTAATGGAACTTGGCCACCGCTCCGATCGACGGAAACGATGATTCGAGGATCAGCCCCGCGGCGGGCTTCTGCGCCGGCAAGTTCTCCTGCGACAGCCGCGCCGAGCGAGCGCCCCGGATAGGACGATCCGCTCAGGAGAGATCATTCCTGGTTCGCGTCAGATAATCGTCGCCCCAGCGCATCCTGATAGAGCCCCCTCCTCGGTAGGAGATCCGTTGGCTTCTTCCATACCCACGATAGTCGAAAGTGAAAGACGAGACAATCCGATCCAGGCAGGTTCGCAGCAAATTCTCCAGCCGGTTGATGATATTTCCGCGTTGCCGTGGCGCCCAGTATCACCGGACGATCTGCCTGCGCCTCCACGTACCCAACCGAACAACCTCGCCCCATCAGCAGCCTGAAACCAGCACTCTTCCAGCGGCAAGCCACCTGCGGGCTTTCCAGTCCTGATCCTTCAGGATCGGGATGGTAGACGAAGAATTGATCGAGAATGCTCACGGGAGGAAGAATAAGCCGAACCTATCAAGAGAAGGGAAGGGCGACGGTTGTGTAGGGAACAATGCTTCCATTTCGATGGGCTAACGCAAGAACTCGCTTGTCAGAATTCCGCGATTGCTCTATAATGCTCACGGTTCTCTTACCGTTCCTTGCCAACCGCCCGTGCGCCTGCGTTGATGGAAGGAGACCATGCTGACTCTCAGAATTCTGACGGCGGTGTGCGGTCTCTATGCGATGTTGATCCTGTCGGGATGCTCCATTGCGATGGCGCTCAGCGGAGAGACAAGCAGCCAGACTTCGACTACATATCGTAGGTTGGGTGCACCTCGAACCAAGTGAGAGATCAGACTTTGAGTTCACCCTACCGCCACACAGTGAATCGATCTTGGGGATGGCAAGACCAGAGGCCACCTACAAATACGAGATGGGCAATTCTACCGAACCCGGGACGGGCTGGGGTCAACGGTTCACGTCGACCTTGCACACCATCGATCTGGCTGAGCCGATCCTGAGCACTCATTGAACTGCTTTCAGGGGGCGACGATGAAGAAACCCGGAATTGTGTATGGCCTGATAATAAGACTCTTCGAAATTCACGGTTATACCCCGCCACCCACTTCAAGGCGGTGAGTCGAAGGCTGCAGGAGGCAGGACAAGAAATGTGCGGAAACGAGCCTCACTCCAAAGATCTCCGTCATCCCCTCCAGCAGACAGATCGAGCTCGCCTCCCGGCCTCAGTAAAGGCTGGCTGCCTGTAGCATCGTAGATTCTAGTTAGAAATATGCTTGCACCGAGAACACGACGTCGTTGTCGTGGTCGCGGTGGTTGTATTCGAGCCGTAGAGCCAGATTCTGGAGGAGGGTGAATCGCTGGCCCACGAACCATCGAAAGTCGTCTGACTTATCCCCCAAGGCATAAGCGCAGGTACGTTCCGGACGCCATCCAGTTTCCATCGGTCGGTGAGATCGGCCAATAGAACCGACGGTTCCGTCCCACCGCCGACGCTGATGGTCTCTCTTCGATAGGCGCGGCTATAGTTAGCCTCTGGCCTCTGCGAAGGCGAAAACAACTTCACGTGTCAGCCAGTGAGATTCCACTGCCGCCCCGATGCGCGCCGTTCAGGACCCCGTTACTGCAGAGTTGACAGCTACCGAAGCGAATCGTGTTCATGCCGGCATTAATCTTCCACGAAGGTGCGTGAAACGACCGAGTCAATCGGTGAGAGCGACAAGACGTTGGCAAAGTGTCGCCCGCTCAATCCTCGTCTGATCGACGCGGTTGTAGTGACGCAGGCTGACCGAGGCCAGCTCAATCTGCGCATCCGGCGTATACCCGACCTCCGGATCGAGCAGATCGTGATAAGCCGGCCCGCACCGTGAACTTCTTCAAACGTATCGTCGTTCCGCCAGCCAGCACCCACCTGGCGCGGAAGTCTTGTGCCCCAACTCCGGTTGTTTCGCAAAGGGCACCACCGTGAACTCCTCGAGACGGAATTCTGGAGTTGGCTACGGGCCGTCAGGACTGCCCGGTTACGCTCTTTCAGTTCAGGTGGCGGTTCGTCGGTTGTATCGATTCGATACCGGAGGTAGTCGGAAGCAAGATCGAGCAGAAACGCACTTGCCGCGTAGACTCCAATTGACACAAAAGCCGGCGATGTGAGTTCGCCGAGATCCTGCTGTGAGCCGATGAGCGATCTCCCGTTCTCCGCAATGGCAAGGATTCGCGCTTCCGACGGATCACATTGCTGCGGGAGGGCCGATAGGCGATGCCGGAGACCAGTCCAGGTTTCGATGCAATGAGCCGGACTGTGTCCGGCGGAACGGTCCAAAAGAAACTCGTCGGTGAGATGCAGGGTGGGATCGGCATAATCGAGAAGCGCCAGGAGATGATAGGAACAGTTCTCTTTGAAGAAGAAATAGTCAAAGGAGGCATTCCCGAGTTCCCACGCGTGCATCAGCAGACCGCCTTACCTGATGTTCCGTGAAATTGAGGCGATATTCCCAAATATCTCGATTTTCGATATCTCGATACTCCCGCACCTTCAAGTAGTAGGGAATCGTCGAGAAGTATCCGCTGTACCCGCCGAAAATTCCACCGGATCGGATAAGCCATTCCGGCGTCAGGAGGCACATCGGCTGCGTAATTAATCGTGTAGGCCAGGATTCTGGTGCTGTCGGTTTGGCCCCGTTGATCTACCCGAAGCAGCGTATGCCCGAACATCGACGCGGGATTGTTCAGGAAGGCGGAGGGAAAATGAGCGTGATCGATTGGGCCTCAAAATCGGCGAACCATCCGCTCGAACCGCTCGCAGGCCATCGGCGGAGACGGGTCTCGTCAAAAGCGCAATTGATTCCGTAGCCACTCATACCGCGCGATGAACGCACATTGAGCCGGCTGCTTCGAGCGCCCAACGAGCTCGTGCGGAAAAGAACTGCTTCAGCGTCGCGTCGAGTTCTGCCTGTGGATCGGTTTTCCCATCGGGCGACATGAAAAATCCCGGGTCGTCCTGCTCGCTGGTGTGGCCGCCAAACAGATCCTTTCGGTAGTGGAGCAGGAGATGCCACTCTCGCTCGCTGGCGAGCTTGGCCTGCAGACCCTGGTTGATCAGTTCGACAAGGTAGGCATTCTCTGGAGGCTCACCAGCATCAACCGGCGGGGCTGGAGCGAGAAGGAGCATGAACAGCAGTAGGACGATGTACAAGCGGCGGGTCAGAAAGACACGGGGCTTCGACGTTCAACGTCGAAGCCCCGTGCTGGTAATTAGCGAGTCGAAACCTGGGCGAGGACTGGATGCGTGGCAATTGCGTCGTTGATCGCTTTCACCATCGCGACCGGTGAGGCTTCCCTGTCTTGACCAAGGAGGTGTACCGCTCCTGAGTCATGGCAAAGAACGCCGCCTGGTGCTCGTGCCGGCACACCCATCAAGGTGGCGAGCGATGCGAGATGCTCGCCCTGGCCCTGCGCCATTTCCTGAGACAGGTTCTCAAAGTTGAGCTGAGCAAACATCGTCGTCTTCTGCTCCGCCATGACCTTCCCATCGTTCGTGCAGCCCGAGGTTCCCGAGCTGATCCCGAACGTCGTGCTGCCGAACGTACCGTTCGTGGTTGCCATCAACACCTGCGGCCCGATGTTCTTCTGGTTCTTATAATCGCTCCAGGCGAGCTTGCCCAGCCCACAGCCAGGGCCGGTGTCTGGATTGGCCGCCATTGCGAGGCCTGCCTGCATGCCAAACAGCACCGCGACCGACAGCATGAGTACTTTCTTCGACATAGTCTCTCCTCCTTTAGAGTTTGGTGAGGTGCCGCCTACTACTACCCAATACAACAGCAATGCAGTATAGCCCAAGTCATCACGAATTGTTTACAAAAAATTAATTAGCCCCCAGGACATTTGCGGACTCACGCTTGCTACTGCACCGTTTCAACCTTGGCCAAAGTCGGATGTCCTGCCATGGCCTCATCCAGCGCCTTGATGAGACGCGCTCGGCGATGCATCTCCACGACCAATGAGTTCGCGATAGCGTTCTTGCACCAGCGTATAGAACACCTGCTGGTGGTCTGTCGGCACGCCGAGTAATATTGCCAACGCGGTCAGATGTTCGCCTTGTCCCCGTGCCATGTCCTCTGCAAGATTTTCGAACGTGGCTGCCACGAAGAACTCGGTCTTATGTTCCGCCCAGACTTTCCCATCATTCGTGCAGCCGCGGATGTCCCAAAACTAATCCCGAAGGTCTGACTCCCAAAGGTTCCATTCGTCGTCGCCATGAGTACTTGAGGTGCGATGTCCTTTTGGCGTTTAAAATCTGCCCAGGCAAGTTTGCCTAACCCACAGCCAGGACCATTGTCAGGATTCCCGTAGGCCATCGCAATCCCTACCTGACCAACACTCGCGAGAGCTATCGCCATCACGACCTTCCATACCTTCATTAGCAGAACCTCCTTGTTTCTCTTAAACCAGACATTTATCGAGATACTGTTCACCCCTTCACATACATAGCTGAATTGATGGTTCTTGCCAAGAAAATTATCCCCGCCTTCTACATCATCCCGTGAGACTCGACCTTATCAGGCAATGAAATGAGACACGGTTTTACTTCGGCGCCGCAGAGGCGCAAAAGCACAAGACCTCGGATAAGCTTCGGAATCGCTTCGGTCCCGCAGATCCAGGATTGAAGAGCAGCGTGTCGCCGAGCCATTCTCTCTTTGGCTGATGCGTGTGGCCAAAAAGACGCAGATATCGGGTCGTTCGCGATCCAAAAAGGCTCGTCCGTCCTTCGTGAGCTTCCCGCCTTCATACAGAATATGACGGATGGCGATGCGGTCGAACCTGCCAGTTTTGATCATGGCCTCTAACGGATGCCGAAAATGTCCACTAGTGGGCTCTCGTTCGTTCAGAGTGAGCTGCAATGCGAGTATTGAAGACGTACAGCCTCGCCCCTCTTCGCTCGCTGCGAGCCTTGCTGGACGGCCTTTTTGAGCATCCTACCGGATGTTCACCTGTTGTTCTAACCGTGTAGGCTAGAGATTCAGGCCTGCCCACAGAGTTTCTCCCTAGCCTGCTACTGGAAATCCACTCTGCTCGAACCTATCGACGTTGCCCGAGACCGCCGCTCGATTCGATGTTGCAATATTACGGTATGATCATGAACTTGCCCAGTTTGACCGGGCGGTAAATTGAAAAGTCTCGCCGGTCTATGGTGAAGATGCGCCGAATCCGCTCACGTTCCGCCACCGCCACCAGGGCTGCATCGGCCAAATCCACTGGGCAGCATCCGATACTTTTCATCAAGTCTCCGCATGCGACGATGATCATCAGCTTCCAGCAGGTAACAGCCGAATTGTTTCTTCCAACACCAGCTCCCACAGCGCGTCTTGCGCCCGCCACGAGAAGTTCAGCAGATACATCGCTTCCGTGAGAACAGGCCAGACCGTCACCAGCGGATCGCGGATTCTCGGTGACGAGCCTCCACACAATTTCTGATGGTGCTGATCGTCGCGATGCAGGAGCGCCACCAGCGGGCCCGCGTCAACCAGGATCGCGCTCACCGGGCAGTCCGTCGCCGCAGGAGGAACCCGCGAAACTTCTTGCCTGGTTTCCGTTGAGAGGATCAGGGAGACCTCCCGAAGCACACCCAATCAGATGTTTCATGGCTTGGTAGGGAGTTGCGCCAGCCGTGCGCCTTCTGGTCCTCTTTTTCAAGAATGGTCAGGACATTCCGGATGACTTCGGACTTTGTGGCTCCGCGCTCTTTAGCGACACGCGAGACCAGTCGTTCAGAGTCGAGCCGGCAAAACGAACGCTTGTTCCCATGGCGCCCTCCCATATGATTGATGTAGGACATCAGTGTATTACAAAGTCCACTTGAGCTGCAAGTGTGGCTCGAGTCATTGAGGCATAGGATCGACGGGACAGATTCATCGAAATTTGGATGAGCCGATGGGCCGGGGGACTTACGGTGGCCGATCATTTGGCCTGATCCGCCAAACTCAAGTGGATCGGACGCCATGGTCTTTCTCGCAATGATAAGGACGCCCAACCCGCGTGGCAGCTTGAATCGCTTCGGTCCCGCTGATCCTGGATTGAAGAGCAGCGTGTCGCCTAGCCATTCCCTCTTCGGCTGGTGCGTGTGGCCAAAGACGCAGATGTCAGGTCGTTCGCGATCCAAAAATGCTCGTCCGTCCTTCGTGAGCTTCCCGCCTTCATACAGAATATGACGGATGGCGATGCGGCGGCCTGCCAGTTCGATCACGGCCTCGGACGGAAATCCGCTCTGTTCATCATCGTCGACGTTGCCGGAGACGGCGGTGACCGGAGCGATCTGCTCCAGCTGTTCGATCACGGATTGATCGCCAATATCCCCGGCGTGGAGAATGTGATCGACGCCTCGAAAATGTCGCCGGATGGCCGGATCGAATCAGGCCGTGGGTATCGGCAATCACTCCGATTCGAATGGCTCTGCGCTGGTTCATGGGGCGGCGACCGGCTGAGATCCGAGTGAAGCCTGCACGTGTTTCCAGTCGAACGTAAACGGCTCCGGCGATTTCTTCGGCAAGGCGGCGAGCTCCGCTTTCAATCGGTCGGCCCGGGCGGTGCTCATCGGATGCGTAGAGAGCCATTCCATCCGACCCTCGTCTTTCTCCGAGAGCCGTTCGAAAAACCGGATCATGCCGGAGGGATCGATCTTCGCCCGCTGGAGCAATTGCAATCCCGTCAGATCGGCCTCGGTCTCCTGCTCCCGGCCGAACTTGAGGGTGAGCAGTTCGACACCGAGCTGTTTCATCATCCCGACGAGGCCCTGTTGATCGCCGAGCACAATGGCCACCACCGTGAGCAGACCAAGACTTTTCAGGATCCGTTCAAGCCCATGCCGCTGCAGCACGTGGTTGAGCTCATGGCTCAACACGCCCGCCACTTCTTCGCCGCTTTCTGCTTTTTTCATGAGCCCGGTGAACACCACCACATACCCACCAGGCAGCGCGAAGGCATTGACGACGTCGCTCTTCACCACGGTCACGTCGAACTTGTAGGGATTATTCGGAATCTGCTCAGTCAGACGTTGCGTCATCTCTCCCAGCGCTGTAACCGCGGGACCCTCTTTCATCACCTCCTGATGGCTGAGAAAATCCCGATAGGCCGATTCCCCCAGCTTTTGTTCCCACTCCACCGGAATCCGACTCACTGCAAGTTCGACGAGCAGATCGGACCCGAACCAGAGTCCCAGCACCGTGGCCAGGATCACCCGCCGACCAGGCTCCAGACGAGCCGGCGCCGGTGACGCACCTGACGCACCTGCTCCGCGAGCCTGTGCAAACGGAAGACCGAGATGGTCGGGGACCGTTTCCCGAAAAGCCCGAATCACGTCAGGATTCTTCAGATACAGCGTCCGTTCCCCTTCTGCCCAGCCCATTTCACGACAAGCTGGTCATGATCCAGTCCACCTGCCGAGACGGTCAGACTTGAAAAAGGAACGGATTCCGGCTGGCCATCGGCAGTATCAGATGCAAAAGTGACGGTGAGTCCATGCTCCTCGACTTGAACAAGACAAGGCGCGCCGGCTGGCGGGAAATTCGTCACCGAAACAGAGGGCGTTGGGGAAGAAGTGAGTCACGGTTAATTGACGATTGACTTATTGAGGTGAAAGTCCTTATACGGATGCTCAAAACGTCGGCCAACAAGGCCGCAGGCGAGTAAAAACCGGAGGCGTGATAGTTTCCACCCTCCCTCCCCAAGCTGCCAAGACAGCTCCTTCCTCGTAATCGGTACGTTGAGGATTGTGTCGAGACCGAAGTGACGAAGCTGGCGCATGTCGACTTTCGTCAGCATCCGCTACTCGGAGACCGGGATGAACTGCCTGATCCACGCTCCGAAACTGCCCGGGTTCCGGCTTTGAATGTATACGAGTCCAGGCCCTCGGAACCGGCAGACAAACCCTTCGCCTGAGGTGAAGCTGGCAACCCAGCCAGAGGTGGCTTTTTCGATGTTGTACGAGGTCGTGGTGGACCAGGCCACCAGGTGGCTATTGTCCACGATGTATTCCTGATCGGGCTTCAACTCGATCTTGTGAATGGCCCCGAAGCTGTTCAGAACGAGCGTCCCTTTCCCGCTGATTTTCAGAATGAAGAAACCCCTCTCCGCCCAGCAATCCACGGCTCAGGCTCTGCATTTTGCTTTCGATGACGATTGCGTCGGCGCCCGCGAGGAAGCCGTCTTTCTGCACCATGTACTCGTTCACGCCGTCGAGCTCCAAGATGACAATTTCGCCGGGCACCGTCGGAGCCAGCAACGCTTCGCCGGGGCCGCGGCTGGCGCGCAGCGTCTGGAAGAAGAACTTCTCTCCTGTCAGAAACTTTCGCGACAGGGCTCCGAGAAAGCCGCCTTCCATCTTGCTTTCAATGTCGATGGTCGGTGAACAAGCCACCATCGCGCCCGACTCGGCTTTGATGTTCTCACCAGCCGCCAATTCCACCCGCACCATCGGAAACGCACCTGGATATAAGATTTCGCTCTTCATGTCGTCACGTCCTCCATCTATTCACACTGGCTCTCATACCACCCATCCGTAGGCTTTGCGGCTCGGCTCCGGTCCTTCCTCGAGATAACTCATTCTGAGTTGCCCCAGAACGTCTTGCGGCAACTCATTCCGCTTCGCCTTGGCATCGACGCCAAACACACGCGCCGCGTTCAGTCCGAAGATCCGTTCCTTCACCTGGCGCGTGAGCGGCTGGTACCGATGCTGCTCGATCAGCGGATCTGGAATCTGGAACCGCCGAAAGGCTTCGATCTGCCATTGCGGCGAACCATACCAAATCGAGTCTGTCCCCCAGAGCACGTGATCGACACCAAACGCGTCGATGAGTCTGCCCAAGCACATGCGCGCAGACCGCCGGATGAGTCGTGACGAGCTGCGCAAAGGTCGAGCCGAGCTCCATATAGATATTCTTGATTCCAGGCTGCGCCTGCTTCATGCGGCAAAACTCGGTGGTCCAGGAATTTCGCCTGTCTTCGCAAACACCTTATCCACCGTCGAGGTACTCTTGAGCCCCGAGTGATAGACCAGAAAATCGATGTCCGGAAAATCTCTTGCCGCCTTGATCAAATCCTTGGGGTGGTTGTAGTCCGGCACCGGCCCAACGGGAAGTCCTTTGTGGACGCAGACACGCTTAATGTTGAGCTTCGGGCTTGCTCCAGCATCGGATAGGCGATCCTCTCATCGTCCATCCACCAGCCACGATCGAATCCCTTCGGACAAGACCCGGTGTAACACTTCCACGCATCGACCTTGAGCGTCTCCGCCTGCATCGCCATGAACTCTAAATCAGCTGCCCCCAGTTGGGGCGTGGCCAATCCATGCGCGAGCATTCGTTGGGACTGCGCAAGGCGATTGATTTCGTCGCGGATGTGCGCCATCTCTTTCGGCGGCACGACCGCTTCTTGCGGATAGGGTCCCGGCGGCGTACTGATGAGGCCGATGGTGGTCTCGCTATCGAGAAACACTTCTTTCACAAAATTCTTCCATGAAAGATCGTCGATGCTGCCTCGATCGCCCGCAAGCTTCGGGTTGAGACCTGATTCCCGTATCCATCGTCTGAGGCGACAGCAGCGCCTGCTTAGAGACGGCACCCTTTCGATTGTCTTCGGCATCTGTCGGGTCGTAGTGCGAATCGACGTAATGCGTCTGCACATCGAAGATAAAATAGGGCGCGCCCTGCTGCTCGGCAAAGGCTGCCGTTTCAAATAGTTCGATCTCTCCAATGTCAAAGAACTTCCCAAATACCGAGTTCATGGCCAGCAGCGCGGCTGCCATCCCGCCGGTCGTCTTGAGAAAGTCTCGACGCGTGAACCCTCGTCGAACTGCGGTCCGTTCCACGAGCGCGGTGGAGAGCTGTTCAACACGAGCCTGCGCTGCGGTCCGGCCGAAGGGAGCGAATTCTTCGTTCGACACGATCCGCGTCGGAATGGCGGATTGAAATGTGGTCCCTTTCCTAGCCGAGGGAAGGTGTGGGAATGGTGATGGTGAGAACGCCATGGTGCCTACGCTCGTGAACGGTGTGCCGTGATTCTGTGGAATACGGCAGGCAGTGTCAAGCAACCAGAGCGGGCGAAGTAGTCAGAAATATTTGACTGCGGAAGAGGGGGACCAGTGGATTACTTGGACCGGGGTGGGGACACGGAGCGACTGCTATCAAGCGCGACCGATTGAATCTTAGGAATTGTTGCGACTACATCATGCAGGGGATCACCTTCTTGATCTTTGCCGTCTTGCCCGACACTATACATCACACCCTTCTGCTGATCGACCAGCATAGGAAGACCGGTAAAGGGATCGTAGTAGGCCTGTCCTGCCTTTGCGAGGCGCGTGAGCACATTTCCCTCTTGTGCCCCTCGTCTGATCCAGACTTGCAGGCTCGCCAGACGAAGCCGTGCATCGGTCTCCACCATACGCCCAACATAGGGGTCCCATGAGGGAAGTGGCTCGATTCCGATGATGTGCTCGATCGGATTCGCCACGTAGTCCACCGCGCTGACAGCGGGAGTCGAATGAAGCTGGACGAGTTTCGGCAAGTTGCTGTAGCGCCCTTCCGCCACAGCCTTGCTCGCCGCCTCGTAATAGTCCGCATAGGCATTGGATCGCCGCTGCACGGGAAGGGCATCGCCGCCGCCAGGGCAACGTAAAGAGGACGCTCGTTGGTCTTGTCGTTCTTCAGGCTCGTCGTCACGGCCTTAGTCGCCCACACGAGATGGCTCTGCATCGGCCATCGGAGGGACAGCTCAACCTGATCGAAGGGACGAACAATCTTGCCGAGTCGACCGATGGCTGTCCCATCGAGATCCTGTCGGGTCAAGAGCCCGGACGCGATCGCGACATCGTCCTGAACTGCCGTCGCGGCCAGCATCTTCACCATCAACGTCTTCGACTGTCCCAGCGCAGCGCGCCAAGATCCCATATCGGTCTCAAGTCGTTCGAGACCGGTGCTGAGATCCTGCGCCAAACCCTTCTGCCAGATACAACCGATGGGCCAGCAGAATATGGGCACAGTTCGGGCTCAGGATTTGTCCGTATCCCACATCTTCAAACGGCATCGAAAGCCATTGTTGGTAGCGCCTGAGGGCCACCGATTCTTGAGCCGCCCATGATCGTACTGCTGCAGCCTGCGGCTTCAGCTGTGCCGCCGGGTCGGCACTGGTGAACCATCCACGGACCACGTTGGCGGAGGCCCCAGCCGTCGTCATCCTTTCCCCTCATCACCGACCATGCAGGCGCTCGCAGTCTCGAGATCGCTCTCTTCCACCTTGCGCTCGTAACCCGCTTGGAGCGGGTCCTGTTCCGCAGAGGCGTCGAAGCCGAGCAGCAAGAAATACCCATTTTTCTTGAATCAATGAGTGCCAGTGGAGGACTCGTTGTCAGGTTGTGATAGACAGACGACGGGGGAGCTTCCATCACCATCCAGGCCAATCCAACCGCTCCGATGCCAACCGCCATCAGCACAACACAGGAGAACGCCAACCCCAAACACAGCAAGGCAATTGATCGCGTCGTCGAAAAACAGGACCAGATAAACGACGAGATGCCAATGCGGACCCGCGCCACTCTGGCGGCAAACCGAGGGCGCGGTCTTGGCGACGCCAAACGATCCTGCGTGCGAACCTGGCTTTTCTCTCCCGTTGAGTCAAAAAGGACATCAACAGCCGACGCAGCGACCGAGGGCGCAGGTTCTGGCTTCGAGTGAGCTGGATTCGACGCCGGAATCCTGCCACGTTGCGGGAGACGATGGGGGAAGATTCACAAAGGTGATCGATTCACTCGCCCGAACCCATTCCGGTCTCGTATCTTCCTGAAGAACAACCTTTTCCACGACGGGGGCTACCGCTTCAACGACAGGGGCTACCGCCTCCGAGGGAGCCGATTCCCATCCACCACTACGCGACAGCTCGGCGACCGCCTCAGGAGATTCCTCAACCAGCGGTAACGGAGCTCGGCGGAACGACTGGAGCCTCCCCTTCTCCTTGTCCCAATTTCGTTTCTTTTCAGACGGACGATGTGGCTGAACCTCGACCTCGCCAGTGCTCCAATGCGACAATGTATCCATTGAGGCAGGAGATGCCGATGGTGCATCACTTGGCGCTGCGAAGAGCGGAGGAGCCGCGGCGGCCTGGGACAGTGTGATGGGTATTTCATGGTGCTCTGTGGAAACCGGTTCAGGCGCGGGTGGTGCTTCCGGAATCACCGCTGGACGTGAAGGCTCCGGAGCGGAGGCTTCCGGAAATGGCGCCACGGGCTGCGGCTCCATAAAGAGACGGGAACGAAACTGGTTCAGATTCACGAGCGGGTGCGACCGGCTCTGACAGAGGGGGCACCGGAAAGTCCACCCTGACAGGAGCTTGGGGCGTCGCTCGAAAAGTCGGTGGCTCCTCTGGCCGCAGAGGGTTCTTCCGAAAGAAGAGCCGGCAGTTGGCCATGTGGCAGATCGGACTCTCGGATCGCATCTGTTTCTGCAATCGATTCACTCGCTTCACTCAAGATCGAAGGATGAGCCGCTGGCAACGGCTCGGGATCGCTGAATGAGACGGGCGGTTCTGGAGTTGATGTAATGGATGGGGCAGAGATCTCTGGTTCTGGCACCGATTCTGGTTGAACTGATTCTAAGTCCCTCGCATCCTGTGAAATCGTATCCGGCTTGGACGAATGCGGCAGGCGAACTCGACGACAAAGTTCCTGCGGCAAACTTCCATGCGCCGTCGAAGACGGTGTTCCATGAAAATGGGACCGTGGACGAGGAATCAGCGGTGGACGGGGTCGGGACTTCGGGCTCTGGAAGTACCGCGGGACTCGTTGACGGCTCCGCTGCAAAGATCGACTCACTAGGCTCCGTCAGATCTGGCGCAGGAGCTGGACTCGCCAACTGATCTGATACAGATTCAGGCTGAGTGATGGCGGACGGGGCAAGAACGGATTCACTGCCCAATAGTGGTGCTCCAGCCGATTGAGCTAACGGAGCCGTCGACGGGGCCGCTTCCTCAATCCTGATGGTCGAGGTCTCTATCTGCTCCCAGGGCATGGGAGAGGATAATCCCGGCGATCCGACGGAAGAGGTGATGACGCTCCCAACGTCCGCAGTTCGCTCCTCTGAGGAGCTAGGGGTAAGCCCCTCATCCACAAAAGGCGAACGTTCGACAATCGGATCCCCCATCCCATCATCACGATGTCCACTCGACGGAAACGGCGGCTCGGCCAATATCGATGGCAACATTTCCTGATCGAGGCGATTGGCCTCCTGGATTGGCCCAGTAGATTCGGACGGCGGAACCTCCAGTTCCTGTGGAGCCAAACCGACCGGTGCCGGGTCTATCAAAACGTCCGGAACACTCGAGCGATTCGATGACGGGATTCGACGAAGTGGGTGGCGAGAGTCTCGTGACTCGGGGAAGTCCCATCAAGCTGTTCCCACGGCATCACATCAGAAGCCCTAGATTCCTCAGTGGTGGCGAGGATTTCGTCCTGGGGCTGCGAGGCAGTCGACTTCCAATGACGTCACTGCGGCAGAAGCCAGCGGATGAGGCACAAGAAGGTCACCTGTTTGTATGTCGAAGAGAGAGGCAAACTGAAAGGCCACAGAGCTGGCCGGCGCAAGTTCTCTCACTTTGGCATAGAGCTGAGAAGGTTTCTTGGAATTTTCAGAGTCTGGACTCTCAATGAGAATGTCAATTGCCTTGCCCAATTCGGCCACCGCAGCCACGGCATCCCCCTTTTCCTCGTACACATGTGCCAAGAGTTCGAGGAACGGGACGCAACGAGGTCCGGCAGCCAAGTATTCGCGCAACAAGGATTCGGCCAGCCAGAAGTCTTGTCGCTCGATCGCTTCATTGGCGAGGGACTCAAATGCTTGCCGAGCCGTGACAAGACTGCCTAGTCGTAGATGCAGCGTGGCAAAGAGCCGTCGAGCTTCCGTGTTGTGAGGATCAAGTGAGAGCAGCTCTTTCAACGCAGCGGACGACCGGCCGTACTTGCCGGTGTTCATGTGGGTGATGGCTTCCTCGAGAAGCGCGCTTTTCTTGCTGTAGCCGACAACACCCCGTTTGTGCACCCGGGAGGGAGTCTTTTTGTCAGCTTTTTGAGGGTGTTTCTTGTCGGTCCGCACGTTACAACCTTAGCAGATCATCGAAAGATGCGAAGTGGCTCCCTGGCCACTTTGCACCAGACTTCGCTTCCGTTCGGTTTCTCACGATCTTGAGGGGAGGCAAACTGGACCGAGAAATGCAATCCTAGTGCCATTATGGTCTTCACAGTGGATTTTAATGCCCTTTGATTATTAAGGTGTTAGACGAGCCCCTCCTCCTCTTTTTCCCGATCCATTTTCAAAAATGAACAAGCCCGTCAAGAATCACCGCTCGAGATAGCCTTCTCTCGGAGCGACTACGGGGAGACTCTAAGCAAATGGGCGGGTCCTTTCTGCGGGAGCCCACGAAGTACGAACCAGGGTTGAGTAGGCAAGGGAGCATCCTTGAACAGGATGTCGAGCAACCAAAGCGGTAAGTCCGGCCGTCTGATCGCTGAGAATCTGGTGCTAATCGGTGGTTGCAGTAGCAGCTCTCATGCAACAGACAGGCTGTCTGGTTGTGTCGACGACGAGCCTTGTGGTACCGTCCGCCATTCCCATTTTCACGCTCGACGTGGTC
>ERZ1370068.412-contig-10372_pt1 | contig 40204 bp, 38 predicted proteins | sample MGYA00561227_ERZ1370068 | MGnify/ENA primary metagenome ERZ1370068 (study PRJEB38410, sample SAMEA6850437) | metagenome | study: Metagenomic assessment of the ecological functions of the soil: analysis of the soil microbiota associated with the... | reverse complement strand
GATTAGGTTAGTGAGAGGGTAAGTGGGTGTATGGGGTGGAAACGGAGGAGAAGTGAGAAGGTGTGACGTTTGATGGGGTGGAGGCTGAAGATGTATGGGGTGCTGCCTGGAGGAGTGAGGGTGGACAGAAGGCAGTTGGCAGAGGTGATGTGAGACGAAGGGAGGTCAGAGGATGGTGTGTCCTCTCGTGGTGGGTGGTGGTTTGGGAGAAGGTGAGCCTCCGACACCTTTGCCTTTTTGAACCCCAGGTACCACAGCCAGCCACTCAGCTGCAGTTTACCTTCCCAGTCAAGCAAAGCTATTCTAACTTCAGAAACTACTCAAAGATAGATCATTAATACCTCTACATACCATTAATTTATAAAACCTCCTTACATTTCTGGCTCATCAGTGTAACGTAAACACCCTCTGTTTTTGAAGCTTTGCCACCATGCCAGCAGCACCTTTCTTGATAGCTGAAACTACCCCGGCATGCCTTTCAAGCAGCATTGCCTGAAGCCTCCAGGACCCAGTTACCCTACGAACTTTATCCCAACAACACCCAGGCACAACTCTAAAGCCAGGATCATCCAGGGGACAGGACTAAGTCAACATTTAATGATAAAAAAGCAGTTCCAGCATGGATCTCCCAAAAAACAGACACCAGCTAGAAACTGAGACTCAGTGATACCAGTAAACTGAAACTCCTCTGGCCCAAGCCCAGATCAAGGCTGGATCTCCAGCAGCTAACAGACTCATGCTTTCCATCATCTGGTGGTTGATCCCACTCGATATACCAGCACCTACCTACCAGAACTATGGAAATGTGGGGAAGGAAGGAAGCGCGGGCGCTGGCATGCGCCGCGAGCCCCTCCCGCTGACCGGTAAGGCCAAGGCCGCGGTCGGACGGGGATGGACGAGCCGCCACCGTCACCGGGGCACCGACCGCGGCTGAAGGCGCCGACTGCGCCTGTGCGCGTCTGGTGCCGACACAGGGGCCACTTCCGATTGATCTGAATCGAAGCGTTGCCCGATCCTCGAAGCCCGGCCAGTGGCTGCAAGCCGGATCCGCCGGTCTCTTCGAGCAGCGACACCCCGGCCGCCCCTGGCCCGCACTCCGGGCGGGCGGTGCCGACGGATGGAGCCCAGGTCGCCAGGAGCGCCGCCAGTGCGGCAGCGCATCGCACGCCGCGTGGGCCGCCCGCATCGCCGTCGGAGTGCCCGGCGAGACCGCGTTCGTCGGGCCATAGCCAGACCGAGCCACCCAGCTGCCGGGCGGCCATCGGCGAACGCGTGCACGTCAGTGCCGACGCCGGGGCCCGAGCAGTGGTCACGAGCCGCGAGGGTATCGGCCCGGGAACGCAGGAGTTCGGCGGCGGCCAGATCGGCCAGCCGAGGGTGATCTTCATCGCCGACTCGGCGCCGGGTGCCCGCAGGAAGCTCGCACCCCGATCTGTTCGGCTAGTCCGGCATCACATCGGTGAAGCGCCCGGATGGCGGCCTGTGGTGAGACGGCCCGTTCGAGCACCACCGACCGCCGGAACCCCTGGGGGTCTGGACCGCCACGCAGCGGCCACGGTTCGGGGTCGTCGAGACGTGACCCGTCTTCATCTGCCTGCTATTTGGTGATCCGTTGTCGACCACCGGCAACACCGGGATGACCGCGTCGTTGGCCGATCTCCGAACGGCGGCAGCCACACGTTCCGGTAGATCCCGGCGGGGGCAGAGCCGCCCGGGCGGCACGTCGTGCACGGAGAATGACGGAAGTGCCGCCGGCGGCACCGCTTTCCAGTGCGGCCGCCACGGACTCCCTGGCGGGTGGCCGCCACCTCGACAGCGGCGAGATCCACTGCCGTAAAGGGATCTCCGCCGCCAGCGTCGGGCCTCGTACCGCCGGCGAAGCGCCGACCAGTGCCGCGACCGCGATGCGGCGCCCACGCAGGGCGCCTCGCTGGATGACGGCGGACCGCGATTGCTGCTGTATGGTCATTGCCGCGCCTTAGCTCTCTCGCAGGGCTTTTTGCAGGCGCCCCGGGCCCCAGGCGGGTACCGCCGAAGTCCAGCGGCCGGAACAAGGACCGCGACGTCACCACGCATCCGATGCTGCGCGGTCACGTCGCGGTCCTCGGTCGAAACTTGCTAGCCGGGCAGTGCCTCGGTCGACAGCACCTTGTCGAGAAGGCTCTCCGCCTCGTCCTTGGTGCTCTTCTCGGCGAGGGCGACCTCGCCGACGCAAGAATGTCGCGGGCCTTGGCGAGCATGCGCTTCTCGCCGGCGGACAGGCCCCGCTCACGCTCACGGCGCCAGAGGTCGCGAACGACCTCCGCCACCTTGAGAGGGATTGCCGGAGGCCAGCTTCTCCAGGTTCGCCTTGTAGCGCCGCGACCAGTTGGTCGGTTCCTCGGTGTGCGGAGCGCGGAGGACGTCGAAGACCTTGGTCAGGCCCTCCTCGCCAACGACTTCGCGCACGCCGACGATCTCGGCATTCTCGGCGGGCACCCGCACCGTCAAGTCACCCTGGGCGACGCGCGAGGACGATACTGCTTCTGCCTCGCCCTTAGATGACCCGAGTCTCGATTGCCTCGATGAGTGCGGCCCCGTGGTGGGGGTAGACAACGGTTTCGCCGACACTGAAAACCATAGGTTCGAAACCCCTTTCGCTGTGTCCGGGGTAACACGCCGCACTCACCCCCGTCCCTGCCGGGCGCTGGCCGTATGCGCAGGTCAGATGAGGTGTGGAGGGGGAATCGCCCGCAGATGACATGAATGAATCAACAGCACGGGGTGGGTAAAAGGCCCAGGTCAGCGCGCTGCGGCCAGGCTCTTTCGCTTTGCACCGGCGGATGCGGGATATTTCCGGAAGGCGACCGACTCGCGAGCGCCTTAGCGGCCTATGGCGCTCGCCTCATGCGATGCGCGAGAGTGGAGAGGGGCTTCAGGCGACGCACCGGTTTGACCGGCGACCGGCGCCGCGCAGCGTACGGGGGTCAGGAGCGTGGGCGGCGTTCGTCGCGGTGTGGTGATACCCGGTGGGGCGATGGCGGATAGCACGCGGCCTGGCAGCCAGTAGGGGAGGCGATGGATCGCATGGGCGATCTCAGGCCACACAGCGGCGGCGGAGTGCCCGCCCGATGATGGTGGTGGCGCACCGCGGTGATCTGCCCGAGTTTGCCCCCGGAATGGGGCACGATCGTTATTCCGGATGACGCGGCCGAACTCGACGAGGGGGCCGCGGCGCTGCGCCGGCGAGGCGCGGCGCGAGTCCCGGCACACCCGGCTGCGCCGTGCGTTCGGGATCGCCCCAGGCCGGCTCGGGACGCCCTCGCTCAGGTTCCGGTGGTGATCATGGCGGTCGCCGTCATCACGACTCTGCTCAGCCTCGTTCGTCGTGACCTGGGATCACCGCCCTCCGCGACCGCGCCGCAGTCGACGCCCCAGCAGTGCGAGCGCACCGGCCCACCAACACTCCGCTGGCCAACGTCACCCTGGCCGACGCTGCCGGGCGCACTGCGGTCCAGCTCGGCAGCGTCCTGCCGGCGGTCCTGCTGCTGTCCGTGGCTGCGCGACTGCGCCGACCTCATCGCCTCGATCGCCGCCGCAGCTCACTGCGCTCCCCGATCACGATCCGTGCCACCGATTGGCCGAGGCGGCCCTGTGCCGGCGGTCGGCACCGCCACAACGTGCGCTGCCTGGCCGATCCCCGGACGGCACGGTCACGTCCGATATCCGGCGGCCGCTGGCTCGGCGAATCGCTTCGCGAGCGGTTCCCGCGGCGACGGAGTCGGCTCGGCCGACCACGACCGCCGTGCTGGTGGACGCCAATGGCAGGGGCCTCAGATCCGGCGACCGTCGACACACCGCGGACGACCTCACCGCCGCGATGGCCAAGCTCGCCTCGCTGGTGGCTGAGGCCTATCTGAGCAGGAGCCCCGCGTAAGATTGAGGCGGGTCGAGAGGCCATCGCCACGGTTGGTCCTCCGAGACCGCCTGCGCGTCAGGCGGAGCAGATCGACGATGAGCAGCACGGTGGGCGAGGAGCAGTTGCCATGCTCGGCCAGGGTCGTTCGGGAGCGGCCCATATCGGCGGTCATCGATCTCGGAGTCGCTCGCTCACCACGTCGAGGATGCGGGGGCCACCCGGATGCGCTGGCCCACCCGTCACGTCCCGGGCCCGACGAGTCGTGGCGGGCTAACAGATCGCCGATCATCGGCGCCACGATGTCGGGACAAGATCCTCGGGACCGTGCGGCGATAACCCCATCCGGAATCCGAGATCCGTGATATGCCAGATCGTAGTCGGCGGCCGTGAGTGGCGTCGGTCGCGGAAGCCGACCTCGGCGCGACCCGGCATCCGGTCCCGCCGGGCACGAGCACCACCGCCGCCGCCGCATCGCGAAGAGCGCGTGCGCCACCACCTGCTGTGCGTCCAGTGGGCGGTTGCGTTGGAGGCTCGGCAACTCGACGCAGAGCAAGACAGCCGAGGCGGCCCATTCAGCGCGACAGTAGTCGGCAGCGATGCCCAGGCCTGGCACGCGCCGCGTAGCAGCCCATGTGCCTGACGAACACCACCGCCGCGCGTCGGGCGGTAGGCCGAGGAATCCCGGGCGAGCAGGATGTCAGGCCTGGCGTGACATACCCGAGACTGCACGAACAGACGACGAGCATGCCGTTCTCGTTTGCGGACATCGCCCGCCTGGCCCAGCGCCGCCGACACCGCATCCTTGCCATCGGCGCGCCTCGATTGAGGTAGCGCTCCATGCGCCGCCCGTGCCGCACCACGGATGGATCCTCGAGTCATCGCGGATTAGATCACACCGTGGCGGGTGCGCACACCTGAGTTCTCAAACACCCGCTTCGCCAGCCCACGGGCCACCCCGGCGTAATGGCTCGGCGAAGGATCGCGCCCAGAGCTCTTCCTGCGCCATCGGTGGCGGGTGGCGCAATCCCATACGCCGGCAATCCGCGCGGACGTGATCCGCGCGAGCTCGAGCCGATCTGGTGGCCGCGCTCGATTGCGCAGGTGCCGCGAAGATCGAGGGTCGCCGCCGAGGGCGGCAACTGCCCAGCCAGTCGTGCCAGACATCAGGCAGTCGCCGGATGCAGCGAGCCAGCCACCGCGCAGTCCCGGAGACACGTCGCTGCGCGGACGGTCCGTCCCCGGTGTCGCCGACGTACCCGCGGCCTCCACCATGGACTCGGTGCGGACGTCCATCGCCGTCGCATGCCGGCGAGTAGCTTCGCCCGCCACACCCACCGGTTGGTCTCCGGTCACCCGGTGCGATCGTGACCCGCCGGGCCGCCTCGTCCACGACGAGACGGGCGGCGGCGACGGCCGCGTCCGCCCGGCCCGATTCGGGCCCGCACGTTGGGGAGGCAGGTTGGCGATGCCCCGAGCCTGACAGTGCGCCACCGCACTCGTCCACACGGACTGTGCCACGCCGACATAGACGGACGGCGTAGCTCGCGCACCATCCAGTGCGGCATGACCTGGGCGACGAGCAGCGCCAGTCCTTCGACCCCGCCGAGCAGAGTCTCCGCCGGCGACCACGACGTCGAGGTGCAGGTCGTGCGAGCTCAGTCGCCCGCATCCCCAGCGAATCCACAGGTCTGCTCGACCGACCAGGCCCGGGCGTCGATGCGGGGACCAGGAACTGCGACAACGACCGTGTCGTCGACGGCGGACCGGGCCGCGACCAGGTACGCGTCGGCGTGGCCGGCACCGGACCCAAAGCGACTTGGCAGCCCTTAAGAAAGCTGCTTCTGGGGTTGCTCGCCAGGCTCGCGCCGGCACGCCGTCGACCGCCTCGTACCTCGTGGTCAGTTGGGACGCCCAACCGAGGCACGCCTCGTTCGCTCACTGGCGACGCGCGTGAAGCGCCGCCAGCGGCGGCCAGAAGATCGATCCCGCGCCGCGAAGAATTCGTCGGATGCACCCAGCAGCGGGCCAGGTCGTCCGGTGCTCTCGGCCAGCGCACCCGTGATCGACGCGTGCATGTTGAACACCAGCGCGGTGGCACCGTTGCCGCCCGCGCCAGCTCGAATGCCGACCGGGCGTAGTCCGCGTAGTCGCGCCCAGGCCGCCGTAGCTGCGCGCGGCGTGAACAGTCCGAACATTCCGGCCGTGCGCAGGTCGTCGAAGTCGGCAGCCACAACGAGCGCCGATACGGCATTCGTACTCGGCCGCACGTGTCGGCAACTTCGGCCGCAGCCGAGCGCAGCTGATCTCGTCCGGAATGGTCAAATCACGCTGCCTCATGACGCCCCACGCTCTGATAGAGCGCGGGCGGTTGACCGTTCGGCTGCACGATCGACGGCAGCCACGCCCGCGGCGACAAACCACCGCAACAGCTGCCCGGCCGCAGGTCGCATGCCCGTACCTGTCAGATTAACGCCGTTGCGGGCGAGATTGGTCGCCAGAATCAGCGCGGGCGGCACGAACAGCTTCGGATCGTGGATGCCCTTCGGGGCCAGGCCGGGAATCCGTTCGGAGAGACGTCACCACGATGAACCGCGCAGCCAGCGTGGCGTTGACAGTGTCGAGCACCGGGACACCGCCGGGACCGCAGGACACGGCAGGCCTCTGCTCGACCACTGTGGACGGATCGGCGACGTGCTCGAGGATTTCACCGGCGCTGACCGCGTCCACCGACTCGTCGGCCAGCGGAACCGCGTGCACATCCGCGAGTACCGGAATCACGCCAGGTCGCGCCTGGCCCAGCGACATCGCGACGAGGTCGAAGCCGACGTGGCGGTAGCCGAGTGCCTCGGACGTGCGGCGCGAGAAGGCCAGCACCGCAGCCGAGGTCGGCAGCACCGCCCCGGACGGGGGCCGGTGGAATCAGCGCCGCGCGGGCGCGGCTATCCAATGCAGCATCGCGAATCTGCCGTTCGGTCGGCCACCACTCGGCGCCGAGCATCCTCGTATCTGTCGGACGTCGTTGCGCAGCGGTGCGAGCGGCATACGACGAAGTGTTACACGCAAGGTGATGACAGAGCACACTCAGCGCGATACTGGATTGATATAGCCCTGAGGCCGGGGATGCGTCGAACCGCTCGGACCTGGACCGGGGTCCGGAAGCCGGCCGTGCTCGAACCAGGTGTTCAGCCGGGCGGCTGAGTGAGGCGGCGGGCACCCGAGCTCGAGATAGACGGACATCGCTAGCACATCGGTCGCCGCCGCGCGTCGTCCCGGTAGGGACAGAACGCATCCAGCACGACGAATACGCCGCCCGGGGCGAGGGCCTCGCGGATCCGGCTGAACAGCGCCGACGTCGTCCTCGGCGAGATGGTGCACCAGGTTGAAGCAGCTCACGAGGTCGTATCCGGTCCCCAGATCAGCTGTACGGACGTCGCCATCGCGGTGTTGCACCCGCTCGGATGAGCCCGGCCGCAGCCATGATCTCGTGACCGACAGCGGCACTGCCGGGCAGATCGATGACGTGCCGCGGACAGGCCGGGATGGCGCCGAGCCAGAGGCGGGCCGCGTACCAGCCGTGACCGCCGCCGAGGTCGAGCATCCGCCGAGGGTTACGGACCCGGACCTTGCGCGCGACCTCGTCCGCACTCAGCCGGGCCAGATCCCGCTGGCCGTAGATGTAAACGGTCGTCAATGGGGTCGTCGTTGGTCATCGCGGTGTGCTGCTGCGCTGGCGGCGCACCCCGGATGACCTCGGGCAATTCCTGCCACCATTCGCCGAGCTAGTCGCCGGTGGCCTGTGGTGCCGACACCATTCGACTGCGGGGAGCCGGGTCGAGCCAGCGACGCGCATCCCGGCTCAGCGCGTAGGCATCGGCACGCCGAGCGAGGTACCCGGCTGAGTGCAGGGGAGTCGGGCAGCAGCGTGGTCGCCGTGGGCTCGAGACCGAGCTCGGCGCGAGATCATTTACGGTGGCTGGTCCGACCGCCAGCCGATCCGTCAGACCCAGCCGAACCGCGGCGACCAGCATTCCGGCCACTGCCATGCCGCCCCAGGCTTCGGCGGCCAGGACCGGCACGAGCCGGGCTCGCAGCGCCAGCCATTCAGGACGGTGTCGGCCCGCAACGACAGCCGCACCCAGCCACCTCCCTGACGATCATTCTGCACCCAGTGAGCTGCGTTGACGCCGCCGAGCGGGCAAGCCACGATCGGACCGAGCAGCTTCGTGCCGAACTCGTCCGGGACCCGTCGCCACGGTGGGCGCGGGCACTGATCCGGTCGAGCCACCCTGGGCCGTGCCTCGCCATCACCGCGATGACCACGCTGCTCGCGATCGCGGCCGACGCGGTGCGCCTCGCCGGTGCCGCCGTGGTAGCAGTCTTCGCGGCGGCGGTGCTCGCCGGGCAGCTCTCGATCCGGCTGGTCCAATGACCGCCTCGATGCCGATCTGGATGCCGCCGCGGGCCGGCACCGACAAGCCGATCGTCGCCGGCGCAGTATCACCGGCGCGCCGTGCTCATCGCAGACCTTGTCGCGCTTGCCCTTCCTCGCTCGTGCCGGCGTTCGCGATCAGCGTTCGCACCGGTTTGGTCATGGTGCCGGTGGTCGGGGCGGGATGGGCCTACAACGCCGGGCTGAGCGACCGCTTGAGTCGGATTGATGTACGTCTTCGGGTTCGGTCCGATCCCGGCGCTGGCCGCGAGCATCCTGCCCGGGCACCCGACAGCACGTCCGTGGTCGATCGCCGCGGCGTCCCTGCTAGGCCTCGGCGCGCACTTTGCCAACGTCTTGCCCGACCTGGCCTCGGATCGCGCGAGCGGCGTGCGGGGTTGCCGCAACAGTTTGCCCAGGCGGCCGGCGAACAGGGCGGTCCGCCTGATCGCGCTCGTACTGCTTCTCGCCGCCTCGGCGCTTATCGCACTGGCGCCGGGTGTCACGCGGCGCTGGACCGTGCTGGTCGGGTTGGGGGCCGCGGTGGTCCTGGCTGTGATCGGAGTACGGGGACGAGGTCGCACGCCGTTCCTCTGCGCGCTCGCGTATCGCCGGCATCGATGTTGTGATGTTTCTCCTCGGCGGCGCGGACCTCGTCTAACGGGAGGTCCCGGGTCTCGCATCCAGCCCGGCGACCGACCACTACGCTGTAGCCCGTCCGACGTTGATCGAGGAGGGTTCCCGTGACCGCCAGCCGCATCAGCCGCCGTCCCGCGCGCGTCGTCATGGCCGCCCTCGCGGCGGGCGCCTGCGCGGCCCTGGCCTGGCCGGATGCAGCGCTGGTCTGCTCACCCAGACGGCGGACCAGGTGCCGGCGGTGCCCGGTACGAGCGTGAACGCCAGCGCCATCGCCTTGCGCAACCTGTTGGTGCAGTACAACGGGGTCGAGGTTATCCGGCCGGCGGCGACGCACCCTCTGGTAGTTCGGATCTTCAACGATGGCGCGACGCCAGTCACGCTGGTCGGCGCCCGCGCGGACAACGCCGCCGGCGTCGCCCTCGTCGGTGCGCCATCGCCCGTGGTTACCCCGGCGCCGGTGAGCCCGTCACCAACGGCGAATCCGTCCGAGTCGGCGTCGCCATCGCCGTCCCAGTCCGGCGCACCGGCCGCCTCGGCTTCGCCGTCTCCATCGGTCTCGGCCAGCGCGTCCGCCTCGCCATCTGAAGCGCCATCGGCGCCCGCCCCGTCCGGCGATCTCGATCCTTATCCCACCACAGTCCTACGTGGCCCACGGTTCCGGGCGAGGGCGGTCACCTGCCGGCTCACCGGTCTCCAAGGAAGCCGATCATCCCGGGTGACTGGGGTTTACCAGTCACCTTCACCTTCGACAAACGGCGTCTCCGTGCCGAGTGCAGATCCCGCTCGTCAGCGCCGACCGCGGCGTTGTCGTGCCGCGGGGGACCCCGGTTGTTCCGCCATGGCGAGGAAACGCACAGTAGGCGGCGTCGCTCGGCGCGCTGAGCCGGCGAGGTCGCAGCGGCAGGTTAGCCTCCCGGCGTGACGACGACCGGGTTCCCCCGCGGCACGACCGGCGGAAACCGAACATGAGAGCGGCGACGCGGGCGACGTACGAATGTGACGTCTGCGGGCGCAACCCGCCGAAGTGGGTCGGCCGCGGTGCCCGGCGTGCGATGCCTGGGGATCGATCGTGGAGGCGCGCCGCCACCCCGCGCGGCACTGCGAGCGGTCGCCCGCTGGCGGCCAGCTGAAGCCGGCCCGACCTATCGCGACGATGAGCGTCGAGGCCGCCCGGGCGCCGGGCGACCGGTGTAGCCGAGTTGGACCGGGTGCTCGGGCGGAAGAGCTCAGTGCCCGGCGGCGTCGTGCTGCTCGCGGGTGAGCCGGGCGTGGGCAAGTCCACGCTCCTGCTCGACGTGGCCCAGCAGTGGGCCGTCCGGCGTCGCCGCCGTTGCGGCCCGGCGCTCGTCGTGAGCGGCGAGGAGTCGGCCGCCCAAGTGCGGCTGCGCGCGGAGCGGATCGGCGCCCTGCACGAGCGGCTGTACCTGGCACGCCGAGACGGACCTGGCCGCGCGTGCTCGGGCATCTCGACGCCGGTGAAGCCGGGCGCTGCTTGTGACTCGACTCAGTGCAGACGTTCGCTGTCGTCCGGCGGCGACGGCGTGGCCGGGCGGGGTCAGCCAGGTGCGGGCCGTGGCGGCGGCGACTGTCGGCGGTCGCAAAGGAGCGCGGCATCGCCGACCGTCCTCGTTGGACACGTCACAAAGGACGGTCAGGTCGCCGGCCCACGGGTGCTGGAGCACCTGGTGCGACGTGGTGCTGCAGTTCGAGGGAGACAAATTCTCCTCGCTCCGCCTCGTCCGCGGACTGAAGAACCGGTTCGGGCGCGGCGGACGAGGTGGGCTGCTTCGAATGCACGAGCGCGGGCTGACAAGCCTGCCCGATCCGTCCGGACTCTTCCTCGACGCGGTATCTCGAAGGCGGGTGCCGGGCACGCGCGGTCACGGTGGCCATGGAGGGACGGCGAGCTCTGGTCACCGAGGTGCAGGCGCTGTGTCGGACGCGGCCGTCGCCGGTTCCCCCGCCGTACCGTGAGCGGACTGGACTCGGCCCGGCTGAATATGGTCCTGGCGGTGCTACAGAGCCGCTCCGGGCTGCGCCTGCACGAGCGGGAGATCTTCGCCGCGACGGTCCGGTGGCATCCGGGTCGTCGAACCCGCCGCCGATCTGGGCTCGGCCCTCGCCGTCGCCTCCGCCGCCAACGACCTGGCGCTCGCACCGGACCTCGTTGCGATCGGCGAGGTCGGGCTTGACCGGCGAGGTTCGCCGGGTCGGCGCGGTCCGCGGCGCCCTGGCCGAGGCGGCCCGCCTGGGCTTCCGCTACGCGCTTGTCCCGCCCGGCTGCGGGGCCGGCATGGGAGCAGTGGATCGCTGCCAGGGCGGGGATGCACGTGGTGGAGGCGCAGAACCGTACGGGCGGCGCTGAACTGGGCCGTCCAGTCACTCGGCCCAGCCGCCGGACGTAGCGCTGACCGCGTCATCCGTAGACTGTGCGGCGTGCCGATCGAACGGGAGGGTCCGTTGCGGGCCACGCTCGCGCTGCGTCGCGCCCCGGCACCGCGCTCCGCGACGGGCTGGAACGCATCCTCCGCGCGGCCGCACCGGCGCGCTGATCGTGCTCGGCCACGACCGGGCCGTGGATGGTGCTCGTGCACCGGCGGCGTTCCCGCTCGACGTCGAGTTCTCCTCCACCCGGCTTCGGGAACTGTGCAAGATGGACGGTGCCGTCGTCCTCTCCAGCGACGGCACCCGCATCGTCCGAGCCGCCGTCCACCTGATGCCCGACTCGGCCATTCCCACCGACGAGTCCGGCACCCGGCACCGCACCGCCGAGCGGGTCGCCCGCCAGACGGGCACCCGTGTCATCTCGGTGAGCCAGTCCATGCACATCATCGGCCTGTACGTGAACGGCACCCGGCACGTCATCGATGACTCGACCGCCATCCTGTCCCACGGCCAACCAGGCGCTGGCGACGCTCGGAGCGCTACAGGCTCCAGCCTCGACAGAGGTCGGCGGCACGCTGTCGGCGCTCGAGATCGAGGACCTGGTCGACCGGCCGCGACGCCGATCGCCGTCGTGCAGCGGCTGGAGATGGTCCGTCGCATCGCCGACGAGATCGAGGGTACGTGATCGAGCTCGGCACCGACGGACGGCTGCTCGCGCCCTGCAGCTCGACGAGCTCATGGCCGGCGTGGACGGCGACCGCACCCTGGTCATCCGCGACTGCCCGCCTCGGCCCGCAGGCAGCCGCACCTACGAAGAGGCGGTGGCCGAGCTGGACCGGCTGTCCGCCGAACGAGGCTCCTCGACCTGGCCGCGGTAGGCGAAGGCGATCGGCTGCCCGGGCATCCCGTCGACGCGCTCGAACGCGCCGGTCTCTCCGCGCGCGGCTTCTGGGCTGCTCGCCGAGGTTCCGCGACTGCCCGGCCCGTGGTGGACCGGCACGTCGGTTCGGCGCTCGGGCGCTGAGCCTGCAACAGCTCCTCCGGCGCGACGGTCGAGGACCGCTTGGCGCTCGGTCGGCGGCGTCGCAGGGGCGCGCGGGAACCAAAGGGCGTGCGCGAGGGGGCTGTCGCGCCTGGCCGAGGCGTCGATCGCTTGAAGCGAGCACGCCTGACCGCTCAGCTATGGCGGTGATGTGCAGGTCGAACGGGGCGGGCTGAACTGATCGAGTCGTGCCAACACCTGGTAGACCCGCGGATCGAGGCTAAAGGCGATCGTGATGGTGCAGTCCACAGTGTTGTTTCCGCCACGGCTGCGAAAGCTTCGCGTGGCCAGGCGCGGGTGCTTGGACATCCACGAGGCCGGGGGCGAACTGTCTGTCACTCGTGGCCGTGGTTACGGCGTCCGCAGTCGTCCGATGACCAGATGATTGTTTTGTCGTCTCGGCGGCTGCAGCTCCTGTCGCGTCGCCGATGTCGACGCCCGCGCAACCTGCGGGCGGAGATGAACTTTTAATCTGATGTATCGTGAGAATCGATCGGCTGACCGCGTTTCACCTCAGCGGCCGCGGCAGTCGCGGTGACCGCCGTATGCTCGCAGACGACTGTGCAGGGGGACCCGTCGTAGCGCCGGCCACCGGCAGCGTGAACGCCGTAGGGCTCGGCGACCTGCTCGTGGGCTGGGACGCCGCCGCGTCATTACGCTCGCCGCCGTTGACGTCGTTGATGCGGCGCCGGTCGGCCGGGGCGAGACCTGAGACCGGCATTGCTGCTCGGGCCGCCACACGCGTAGAAGACGATCAAAACGATCATGGCGAGCCGACCAGTATGACCGCACGACGCCGCCAGTAGACGGCGGCCGAGGAGAGACCGACGGTCAGCCGCATGGCTCCACACGGTAGCGGCGCGTCTCGGACCGTGCTGGTGAGCCGCGCCGGATCAGGGGCCCAGAGTAGACCTCGCCGTTGGTGGATGGCATGAGCCCCGGCCACGCGGATCCAGGAACAACGTCCACCACAGTGGTCAATCTCATGCCGGAGGGCTCTGAGCCTCGAAGGCGTCATCACGGCTGGCATCTCGACGACCCGGTCGCCGGTGCCGACGGCGTCACGACTCCGACAACCAGCCGGCCGGCCCGCCCGCACATCGCCGGTGGAGATCGGGCACCGACATGCTCAACCCTCTCGAGCCACTCGCCACTGCGATGCTGAGAACGACGACCAGTATGTACGGCACGATCAGGCCGTGGCAGGTGCGGGACCCCGCGTTATTGCGGTCCGTCCACCACGAGCAGCATCCGCGGGGACGGCCGGTCCGCACGGCGGCTGCCAGAGCCGACGCATCGAGGTGAGGCGCGCATCGTCGCCACCAGATCCGGCCGCGAGACGACCGCCTCGGCCGGAGTCTACGACCGAGGCGGCGGCGCTGAGACCGCCGCCGGTGCTACGGCACCGGCCGAACCGTGCCGCGCTGGGCCGCGTTGAAGCCTTCCGCGAGACTCGCTTCGCTCGCCGACGCGCTCAGACCATGCCGCGTTGAAGCCTTCCTCGCGCGCAGACGTCGCTTCGCTCGCCGGCGCAGCTGTCGGCAGGTCACGGCACAATCCGTCTCGGCGGGCGCAACGACGCCTCACGCCTGAGCCGAGCCGCCTCGTCTCGAAGCCGAGCGGCCATAATCCGTCAATGTCCACTCGTGGACGGCAGATCCACCTCCGACGATCAACACGTAAGCGCCCCGGAGAGCGGGTGGTGAGGTCGGTGATGCTGCCTCCGGCCGAGGCCAGTACCCGGGTCGCCCGCGCGCCACGATGCCGAGCGCGGTCCGCGCCGTGGAAGGTCTGAGCACGTGATGCCCACCCAGGCCGGCGGCAGAAGCCTCGGCCCGTCGCCGACCTCGCGAACGGTCACCAGCGAGCGTGCCGTCGCCGGTAGCCGGCGGCTCGAGTGCGGACTCGACTGCGCTCGGCGCTCGGACCCGCCGGCGCAGACCAGAGTCATCGCGAAGTGGCCGCGCAGCGGGTCATCGTCGAGTCGGTCAGGTTGAGACCGAGGTCGGCGGAGAATCTCAGACGACGTTGGCGATGATGCCGGGCCGGTCGCGTCCGGTATGACCGTGATCGCGTACTGTCGCATCAGCCCATGCGCCACCGGTACTGTGGAGCGGATGGCAGGATCGACCACGTGCCGACCGCTGGCCGAGCGGGCGATCCGGTGGTATTCCACCTCGGCGCGTGACCTACCCTGGCGGCGGTCCGACGCCACACCTTGGGGCGTCCTGGTCAGCGGAGGTCATGCTGCAGCAGCGACACCGGTGGCTCGAGTGGTACCGGTCTACCTCAGTGTGGCTGGGTCGCTGGTCCCACGCCGGCGACACTCGCCGCGGCTCCAGCCGGCGCGCGATCCGGGCCTGGGGTCGGCTCGGCTACCCGTCGACCCTGCGGCTGCACCAATGCGCGGTGGCGATCACCACGGATCATGCAGGGGCGGTACCACGAGAGCTCGATGCGCTGCCGCGCCCTGCCGGGTGTTGGTTCCTACACCGCTCCGGGCGGTCGCCGCGTTCGCTTACGGCCAGCGGCATCCGTGCGGTCGATACGGAACGTCCGCCGGCTGTGTACTGCGCCTGCCTCGGTCGGGCCGACGGCGGCACATCAACGACGACCGCGGCTTCAGGCCGTCCGTGGCGCTACTTCCGGCGGTCGCGACCCGAGCCGCACGGGCCAGCGCCGCATTCATGAGCCAGTGCGCTGATCTGTACCGCGCGTCGGCCGTCGTGCGACTCCTGCCCGTTGCGGCGTGATTGTGCCTGGCGCCTCGCCGGTCAGCCCGCTCGTCCGGCGTACGCCGCCGCGGGCAGGGGCATTCGCCGGCACCGACAGGCAGGCGCGCGGGGCACTGCTGCGGTACGCGCGCACCGGCAGCGTGCCATACGACGCTCTCGCCTACGCTCCGGCCGGACCCGACGCAACGACAGCGGGCGCTCGTAGGTTTGCTCGAGGACGGACTGCATCGTGGACATCGACGAATTTGGCTGCTTCACTACGGACTGCCGGGAATCGAGGCCGATCCAGCTAAGCTCCGCGCGGGTGACCCCTCCAGCCTCCCGGTTGGCACGTTCGCGTCCCGCCTCTTCCTGGCCCTGACTGACGGCCGCCGCCACTCTCGGACTCGCGGCATGCGCGTCCACGCGCGATCGTCCGCCTGCGCACCGGCGGCAACCGACGCCATCCGCCTGGCAGGAGGGACCCGAGGCGACGACGACCGCCGCCTACCATGCAGCGCCGGCTACCACCACTCACCGCCGGCCGCGCGCCCGACCACACTGGCGGAGTACTTGGCGAGAATTCCGAAGTTCGGCCCAGCGCCGAGGCCGGTGCCGGTGGCATTCCCCACGCCGTGGCCGGGCCGCGTTCGCTCATGAGATTCCCACCACACAGCCGGTGGTGGCGTTCCTGACAATCGATGACGGCCTGACCCGCGCCATCCGATTGGCGCTCGCGACCTGGTCCGGTCCGCCAAGATTCCGGCGTGACGCTCTTCCTCACCACCAGATACGTCTCCGGGCAACCAGGATTACTTTCGAGCGCTTCGCGACACCGGGTCATAACCATCGAGAATCACACCATCACCCACCCAGAAACTCACCCTGCTGAGCTATGGCGACCGAAAAATGAGCTGTGCGGGCCAGCGACATGATCAGATAATCAGCGTACAGGGCGCGCGGCTGCCTGTTCCGCGCTCCTCTGTGGCGGGCAGAACGGAACGATACGACGCTCGCCGCGGCGTGGGACTCGGGTTGAAGGCCGGCTTTCGCCGGCGCGGAGGCCGTGGACGCCAAGCAGCACGTCTACTATCAGCGCACGAGATAACCAGAGATCCACCCAGGCGGCATCATTCTGATGCATTTCCGCCCGGCCTCCGGACGACTTCATTGCGGCATTGACGGCCATCAAGAACTCCGGCCTCACCCGGCGCTGCTCGAGAACTACGTGACGCTCGGCGCCGCTACGACCAGCCCGCCACCGTCCACGGCGACAACGCCACCTGCACCGTGAGCGGCCAGCAAAAGGCCCCGCCCAGGCGTCGGACGGGGCCTGCCTTGCGCATGCGAGCTAGAGCCGCGCCGGTTATCAGGACCCGCGCCTCCGTGGTGCCCCAGGTCGGCGGGCACGGCGTCCGGCACCCGGCTCGGGCTCTCGGCACCGCTGAAGACACCAACTTGGTCGTCTCGTACTGCTCCGGGTCGCCGTCGGTGTCGACTGACGCACGATCTGGCCGGCGCTTCAGCTCGCTTGAAGAGGATCCGCTCGGACAGCGAGTCCTCGATCTCGCGCTGGATGGTCCGGCGCAGCGGGCGAGCACCCATGACCGGGTCCCAGCCCTTCTTGGCCAGCCACCGCTTCGGCGTTGGTCGTGAGCTCGAGGCCCATGTCCTTGTTGCGGCAGCTGCGTCTCGATCCGGCGCGACCATCAGGTCCGACAATCTTGCAGGATCTGGTCCTGGTTGAGCTGGTGGAAGACGATCGTGTCGTCGATCCGGTTGAGGAACTCCGGCCGGAAGTGCTGCTTGAGCTCGTCGTTGACCTTGTTCTTCATCCGCTCGTAGTTCGAGTCGGTGTCGTTCGAGCCCTGCGAAGCCTGAGCGACACCGCCTTGGCAGACGTCCCGCGTGCCCAGGTTCGTGGTCAGGATGATCACCGTGTTCTTGAAGTCCACCGATGCGGCCCTGGCCGTCGGTCAGGCGGCCATCCTCGAGGATCTGCAGCAGCGTGTTGAACACGTCCGGGTGCGCCTTCTCGATCTCGTCGAAGAGGACCACTGAGAAGGGCCGGCGGCGCACCTTCTCGGTGAGCTGGCCGCCCTCGTCGTAGCCGACGTACCCGGGAGGGGCGCCGACGAGCCGGGAGACCGTGTACCGGTCGTGGAACTCGGACATGTCGAGCTGGATCAGCGCGTCCTCGCTGCCGAACAGGAACTCTGCCAGCGCCTTGGACAGCTCAGTCTTACCCAACACCGGACGGGCCGGCGAAGATGAACGAGCCGGACGGGCGCTTCGGGGTCCTTCAGACCGGCGCGGGTGCGCCGGATCGCCATGCGAGACGGCCTTGACCGCGTCCTCCTGGCCGATGATCCGCTTGTGCAGCTCGTCCTCCATGCCGGAGCAGACGCGTGAGGTCTCCTCCTCGGTGAGCTTGTAGACCGGGATTCCGGTCCAGTTGGCGAGCACCTCGGCGATCTGCTCGTCGTCGACCTCGGCTGACGACGTCCAGGTCGCCGGCCTTCCACTCCTTCTCGCGCTGCGCCTTCTGGGCCAGCAGCTGCTTCTCGGTGTCGCGCAGCTGCGCGGCCCGCTCGAAGTCCTGCGCGTCGATGGCCGACTCCTTGTCGCGGCGCACCTGGGCGATCTTCTCGTCGAACTCGCGGAGGTCCGGCGGCGCGGTCATCCGGCGGATGCGCATCCGCGCGCCCGCCTCGTCGATCAGGTCGATCGCCTTGTCCGGCAGGAACCGGTCGGAGATGTAGCGGTCGGCCAGCGTGGCCGCCGCGACCAGCGCCGCGTCGGTGATGGACGACCCGGTGATGCGCCTCGTACCGGTCGCGCAGGCCCTTGAGGATCTCGATGGTGTGCGCGAGCGACGGCTCGCCGACCTGGATCGGCTGGAACCGGCGCTCGAGCGCCGGCGTCCTTCTCCAGGTACTTGCGGTACTCGTCGAGCGTGGTGGCACCGATGGTCTGCAGCTCGCCGCGGGCCAGCATCGGCTTGAGGATGCGACGCCGCGTCGATCGCGCCCTCGGCGGCACCCGCACCGACCAGGGTGTGGATCTCGTCGATGAACAGGATGATGTCGCCGCGAGTGCGGATCTCCTTGAGCACCTTCTTCAGGCGCTCCTCGAAGTCACCGCGGTACGCGCGAGCCGGCGACCAGCGCACCCGAGGTCCAGCGTGTAGAGCTGCTTGTCCTTGAGCGTCTCGGGCACCTCGCCCTTGACGATGCTTCTGGGCCAGGCCCTCGACGACGGCGGTCTTGCCGACGCCGGGCTCGCCGATCAGCACCGGGTTGTTCTTGGTGCGGCGGGAGAGGACCTGCATGACCCGCTCGATTTCCTTCTCCCGGCCGATGACCGGGTCGAGCTTGCCCTCGCGGGCGGCCTGGGTGAGGTTGCGGCCGAACTGGTCGAGCACCAGGCGACGTCGACGGCGCGGCCTCGCCCGCAGCCGCCGGTGCCCGCCGCCGCCGGCTCCTTGCCCTGGTAGCCGGAGAGCAGCTGGATCACCTGCTGGCGGACCCGGTTCAGGTCGGCGCCGAGCTTGACCAGGACCTGCGCGGCGACGCCCTCGCCCTCGCGGATCGAGGCCGAGCAGGATGTGCTCGGTGCCGATGTAGTTGTGGCCGAGCTGCAGCGCCTCGCGCAGCGACAGCTCCAGCACCTTCTTGGCCCGCGGCGTGAACGGGATGTGCCCGCTCGGTGCCTGCTGGCCCTGGCCGATGATCTCCTCGACCTGCTGCCGCACGCCTTCGAGGCAGATCCCGAGGACTCCAGGGCCTTCGCGGCGACACCCTCGCCCTCGTGGATGAGGCCGAGCAGGATGTGCTCCGTCCCGATGTAGTTGTGGTTGAGCATCCTGGCCTCTTCCTGGCGCCAGGACCACCACCCGCCGCGCTCGGTCGGTAAACCTCTCGAACATTCCCTCGTTGCTCCTCACTGCAGCGCGGTGTGCCGCCGCGTCGCACCACCGGACCTGCGTCAGCTCCCTGAGCCCCTCAGGCCTTGGATCCCCAACTCTATCGCCGACTACGGACGCAACGTCGTCGCGCACCCCTGAGTCGAGCGACGGCGGCGTGTCGTGCCCTCACCACGCGCTCGGAATATGGCTTCGGGGTGGACAAAACAGGCACAGCCGCACAGGAATCGGCCCGTTGGCGCGAGGAAACGATCATTGGAGTACGCGCACAGCGTAATCCGCCCCACGCGCTCCGCTGCCGAAACGTAGCCTCAAACAAGATCACCGCGGAGTCGATGAGACTCCGCGGTGATAGAGATTGTGCGCGGACGAGTCATCTGTCGGTCCCGATTCAGTCCCGCGTCGAGGGGGTTCGCGGATTAACTCGTCGCGATTTCCGGGCTTAGCGTCCGGCGTCGCGGTGGTAGTGGTCGACAACGTCCTGCTTGATCTCGCCCGCGCGGGGCGACGTCATAGCCTTTGCGTGATGGCCCACGTCCGAATTGCCTTGTTCTGCCTCGCGCTCGGCCACGGCACCTCCGCGGGCGCGCCCGACACTACGAGAGAGAGTGGAAGTGGAGCGACCGGAGAGGCGAGTGCCATTCTCCAGGTACAGCGAGAGGTGCGTTGCGGAGCTTCGTCGCGTTCTTCGTGGACAGGTCAATCTCATAGATATAGCCGTCGAGACCGAACTTTACGGTCTCGCGTGTCCTCACCACCATCAAGATCATCTATGAGCTTGGTGATAGTTTCCTTGGCCATCCGAATCCCTTCTGCGGAAGTGTGCCGTTTGTGATAGAGGAAAGATAGCGCACGATCGCAGCGAAAGGCCATCCATGACACTAAAAAGAATCCGGTTTTCGACCCCTTACCAATGGCCCTGCTCGAACCCATCCCATAGAAGTGCTTCGAGGGCCGGAGAGGTCTTCCCGACCTTATTGCCTCACACCGTAGATCAATCGGTGCGTCGCGTGAAGATTGGCACTAGAACCAACGAAGAGCTCCTGGTTTGCGATCGAGTGTTCCGCATTGGTTACGGTCCGCAGCGACGGATAATTTCGCCGTATTCATTGGTGGGCGGCAATGCGACGAGCGCCTTCTGGCGGCACATGACGGAACCCTACTCGGGCCGCACCAACGGGAAACAGGATCGTCTCCCGGATGCCGAGTCCAGTGAGCGCCATCATCAGCCGGATCGATCCCCATCCCCATGCCACCCATGGGCGGCAGTCCATGCTCCATCGCGCGCAGGAAGTCCCTCGTCGAGACGCATCGCCTCGGGGTCGCCCCTGGCCGCCAGCAACGCCTGGGCATGGAACCGCCTCGCTGGATGACCGGGTCGACCAGCTCCGAGTAGCCGGTCCTGAGTTCGAAACCGCGCACGTACAGGTCCCATTTTCCGGCAAGTCCCGGTTCGGTCCGGTGCCCGCGCACCAACGGACTCGTCTCCTCGGGATAGTCCTGACAAACGTCGGCTGCTCCAGGTTCGGCACGACGAGTTCCTCGAATAGTTCCTCGGCCACTTTGCCGGGTCCAAGGTTCCCGACGGCGATGCCGAACTTCTCCGCGTAGGCCTGCAGCCTCGACAGTGGCGTCGCGACCGTGACCTCTTCGCCGAGCGCGGATGACAGCGCCCTGGAAGAGCGTGATCTGCTCCCAATCACCGCCGAGATCAAACTCGGAACCGTCATGGTGACGCACCACGGTTGAGCCGGCCACGGCCAATGCGGCCTTCTGTACCAGCTCCCGCGTCAGGTCGCCGATGGAGTTGTAGTCCCCGTACGCCTCGTATGACTCGAGCATCGCGAACTCCGGGAATGCGAGGAATCTATGCCCTCGTTCCGGAAAGTTGCGATTGATCTCGAAGACCTTCTCGATGCTCTCCGACGACACAGCGCTTGAGGTACAGCTCCGGCGCGATTCCGCAGATACAGGTCGAGGTCGAGCGCATTGCTATGGGTGATGAATGGACGGGCCGCGGCGCCACCGTGCAACAACTGCAGCATCGGAGTCTCAACCTCAATGAAGCCGCGACGTTGAAACGACTCCCGAAGTGCGCGGACCACAGTCGCTCGGGTCCGAACCGTTTCCCCGTGCCTGTGGGCGGACAATGAGGTCGACATACCGCTGGCGCACCCGGGCTTCCTCGGACATCGGCTTGTGCGCCACCGGCAATGGACGCAGAGCTTTGGCCGCCATCGACCAGGCGTCAGCGAGAACAGATAGTTCGCCTCGCTTACTTGTGATTACCTCCCCCTCCACCGCCACGATGTCACCGAGGTCCACCAGACGCTTCCAAGCGTCAAGCCTCGCCGTGTCCCACCTTGTCCAGCGACAGCATCGCCTGCAGTTCCGTACCGTCGCCCTCGCGCAATGTCGCGAAGCACAGCTTTCCGGTGTTGCGCAGAAACATGACACGGCCGGTCACTCCCACGCGAGCTCCCGGTCGAGGTGTCGGTCGGCAGTTCACCAAACTCGGCCCGCACCTCGGCAAGACGTGGGTGCGGTGAACCGCGACCGGGTACGCCTCTCACCATCGTCGGCGAGCAGCCGCTCCCGCTTGTCCCGACGGACTCGCATCTGCTCGGGCAGATCGTCCTCGGATGCGGTCGGCGGCTCTTGGGACACGATCGGTTCCCCTTCATCGCAATGGGCTCGGCTTCATGGCAGCGGGCTCCTTGGCGAGACGCCCGTCTGAAGGCGCCCCTGCCCTACCGTGTGGCTTCGCAGTCGTCAATCGGTCTGCAGGGAGCCTACTGAAGGCCGGATGACGGCACGGCACGTTATCCACCCCGTTGACATCCACTCTGCTGACGACGATAGCAAAGACGGACGTACGGTTTGCTGCATGGCGCTGCAGGACTGGATGGACGCGGAGCGGTGGCGGCAGCGGGCCTTATCGTTCGGCCCGGCGGCCGAGCTCTACGACCGGGTGCGGCCGAACTATCCGCTCGAAGCGCTCGCCTGGGCGCTCGACCCGGCGCTTGGACCGGGCGCCTGGCGCATCGGCGATATCGGTGCCGGCACCGGCATCATGACCCGGTTGATCATTGCCGCCGGTCATCAGGTCGTCGCCGTGGAGCCGAACGTGAACAGATGCGTAAGCGCCTGCTCGGACTACGACCCGCAGGCGACCGCGGTCGATGGCTCGGCCGAGTCGATCCCCTACCCCGACGCCAGCCTGGACGGGCTGTCGCCGCCGCAGGCGTACCACTGGTTCAACCGGGAGCAGGCCCACGCCGAACTCGCCCGGGCCATCCGACCCGGTGGTGTGTTCGCCGCGATCTGGAATGACCGCGATGACGCCGAGCCGTGGGTGCACGCGTACTCCGGATTGTCGAGGGCGACCGCGGACCCGACGGGTCCGGTGCGGACTCCGGCCGAGCCGCCGTGATGTCATACGGTGACGCGTTCGGCCCCGTCGAGCGCGCCGCGTTTTCCCACGCCACCCGGCACACGCCCGACAGTCTGGTCAAGCTTCTGCAGAGTCGCTCGTACTACCTCTCCGCTACCGAGAGGCGCCAGGCCGAAGCTCGAGCGGGAGGTGCGCGAGCCTCGCACTCCTACCCCGACCTCGCCGGCCGGGACGAGTTCGAGTTGCCATATGTCACGGTCGTGTTCCGCGCGGTCCGCATCGCCGACGGATAGCTCGCGGCCGGGTCTCACGACCGGGCCGCCCAGCCCCGACCTCATCGCCGCCAGGTCGGCGGGCAGCATCGCCGCGAGGTCCACTGAGCCGTCGGTGCCGACCAGGTCGTGCAGGCGTTCTGGCAGCCCATCGCGCATCTTGACTCGCGCCTTGCTCGCGCGCTTGCGCGGCGGCGAGGCGGGAAGCACCGAGAATCCGCGCCGACAGCGCGCCGGCGTCGAGCCGGGCCGCGATGGTGGCATCAATCCGAAGGTCGCGCAATTGGCCTTGCGCGTCGACCGTGACGGTGACACTGCGATCGGGCGACCGCACGGACACGGTCATCGTGCTTGTCGCCGCCTGAAGTAGTCTCGATGTGAGACCGCGTCGCCCAATACTCGTCGAGTATCGCCCCGATCTGCGCCAGCATGTCTGTCCGCATGGGACGAAACCATAGCCACGCAAAGGGCTGCCGGTAACCCGGACCGTCGAACCTGTGGATAAGTCGATGCCGTCCCAGCAAACAAGGGCTGTGGAAGAACTTACGTATTCTTGTCGTACACCATGCGCAGACCGATCAGCGTGATCATCGGCTCGTGGTGCGTGATCGTGCGGCACTCGTCGATGACGACCGGTGCGAGGCCGCCGGTCGCGATGACCGCGCGCACCTCACCCAGCTCCTCGATCATCCGCTCGACGATCCGGTCCACCTGACCGGCGAAGCCGAAGTACATCCCGGACTGAAGGCACTCCACCGTGTTCTTGCCGATCACCGAGCGGGGCCGGGTCGCCTCCACCTTCCGCAGCTGCGGCCGCCCGGGCCGCCAGCGCGTCGAACGAGATCTCGATGCCCGGGGCGAACGCGCCACCGAGAAACTCACCCCGCCCACTGATCACGTCCGAAGTTCGTCGTCGTACCAAAATCGACCACAATGGACGGTCCACCGTAGAGGGTGTAGGCGGCGAGGGTGTTCACAACCCGGTCGGAGCCCACCTCCTTCGGGTTGTCGATCGCCAGTTGCACACCGGTGCGCACGCCTGGCTCGACGATGACGCTCGGCACCGCCAGCGAAATAACGCTCCAACATGGAGCGCAGCGACCGCAGCGCGGCCAGGCACCGTCGAGCAGGCGGCGACGCCGGTCACCGCCGACCGAGTCGCCGGCGAGCAGGCCGCGGAACATGAGACCCAGCTCGTCGGCGGTGGAGCGGGCGTCGGTCTTGATGCGCCAGCTGTGCACCAGCTTCTCGCCCTCGAACGTGGCGAGCACGGTGTTGGTGTTCCCGATATCGATGCAGAGCAGCACGAGCAACAGCCTGTGCTCGACGACCGTGGCCGCGGTCGGAGGTCGAGCGCGATGTCGAGGATCGGGTGAGGAGTGGGTCAGCGCCGCCGACCGAAAGGTAGTTCACGCCGGTCCGCGGCGTACTCGGCCGCGACGTCGAGCGTCAGCCCACCGGTCGCCTCGAGCTCGGGCCCGTCCCGCGACCGCAGCCACGACGCGGCGCAGCAGCGCCGGTGTCATGTTGTCGCAGAGCAGGAAGGTGGCACCGGCCTCCACTGCGGCGACCGCCTCCGCTTCGGTAGGTCACCTCGACCTGAACCGGCGCACGTGGGGAACGCCTGCCGCACCCGACGGTACGCCGCGACCACGCCGCCGGCGGCGAGCGCGTGGTTGTCCTTCACCATCGCCACGTCGTAGAGGCCCATCCGCTTGTTGATGCCGCCGCCGACCCGGACCGCGTACTTCTCCAGCACCCGCAGGCCCGGGCGTCGTCTTGCGGGTGTCGAGCACCTCGGTGCCGGTCCCGGCGAGCGACATCGGCCCACGCCCGGGTGTGGGTCGCCACGCCGGACATCCGGCAGAGCAGGTTCAGCGCGGTGCGTTCGCGGCCAGCAGGGCTCGCGGTCGGCCCGGTCACGGTCGCGAGCACGTCGCCGCGGGCGACCTGGGCACCGTCGGCGACGTGGCTGGCGAAGGTGACCGAGCCGGCGCCGGTGATGTCGAACACCGCGGCGCGCCACGGCGAGTCCGGCGACGACGCCATCGCCGCGAGCAACAAGGTCAGCGGTGTCGCGCTGGTCTGCCGGGATGGTGGCGACCGAGGTTACGTCCACGCGTCCGGTGCCGAGATCCTCGTCCAGTGCGGTGGTGACGATCCGGAGCACGTCCCGGGCGGCAATCCGTGCCGCACGTAGCTCCTCCACTGTGGACTGAGTGCAGTGCGTTCACAACGGTTCCCACTCCTCGTTGATACGTCCATCGGCGCCGATGTCGGCGAGCAGGTGGCCGAGCCACGCGGCCGGGACCCGGATAGTCTTCGCGCCAGTGACAGCCACGTGTCTCCTCCCGTCGTGCTGCCGCGGCGACCAAGCGCGCTGGCCACGGTCACCAGGTTCGTGACCTCCCAGTGTCCGTGGCCGGACGTGATCGGTCGCGCCCGACCTCGTCGAGCCCAGCTCCGGTCTCCGCCAACGAGTCCGCACTGCGAAGCACGCCGGCACCCGGGTCATCGCCTGCTGCAGCGGCACCCGTACCGCCGACATCGACGACCCAGCCCGGCGTCAGGTCCGCCACGGGCTCGGCCTGCTGCGGCAGCCCGGCGGCGATGTCCGCAGCGATACGGCGGGCGAAGACGAGCCCCTCGAGCAACGAGTTCGAGGCGAGCCGGTTGGCGCCGTGCACCCCGGTGCAGGCGGCCTCGCCGCAGGCGTACAGCGCCGGCGATCGAGCGTCCGTCCACGCAGGTCGGTCCGGATCGCCGCCACTGGCGTAGTGGGCCGCGGGCGCCACCGGGATCAGCTCGGTCACCGGGTCGACGCCGGCCGTCCGGCAGAAGCGCCGTGATGGTCGGGAACCGCGCCGCCGATGTCCGGGCACGTGCCGGGCGTCGAGGTAGACATGGTCGGCGCCGGTGGCCAGCAGCACCCGGTGGATCCCCTTGGCCACGATGTCGCGCGGGGCGAGTTCGGCCAGCTCGTGCTGGCCCACCATGAACCGCCTGCCGTCGGCGTCGACGAGGTAGGCACCTTCGCCGCGCAGCGCCTCGCTGATCAGGGGCTGCTGCGCCGTGCGTCTACCGCCGTTGACCGCAAGGACGAACGCGGTCGGGTGGAACTGGACGAACTCGAGGTCGGTGACCGCCGCACCCGCCCGGAGCGCCAGCGCGACACCGTCGCCGGTGGACACGACCGGGTTGGTGGTTGAGGCGAAGACCTGGCCCAGCCCGCCGGTGGCGATGACCACCGCCCGGGCGAGCACCGCGCCGACGCCGTCCTCGCTGACCCTCGCCGAGCACGTGCAGGCTGACACCACAGGCCCGCCCGGCCTTGTCCCGCAACAGGTCCAGCACGAGCGCGTGCTCGACGAGCCGGATCCACGGATCGCTGCCGGACCGCCTCGTGCAGGCCCGCTGCACCTCCGCCCCGGTGGCGTCGCCGCCGGCGTGCACGATCCGGTTGGCGTGGTGCCCGCCCTCGCGGGTCAGCATGAGCGAGCCGTCCGGGTGCCGGTCGAACTGCGTGCCCCACCGGATCAGCTCCCGCACCCGGGCCGGCCCTTCGGTCACCAGCACCTCGACGGCCGCCGGATCGCCGAGACCGACACCGGCGACGAGGGTGTCCTGCGCGTGCGGCCGGAGTGTCCAGCGGGTCGAGCACCGCGGCGATGCCACCCTGCGGCCCAGCGGGTCGAGCCGTCGTCGATGTTCACCTTTGTCACGACGGTGACGTGCAGGCCCGCCTCCCGCAGGTGCAGCGCACAGGTCAAGCCCGGCGATGCCGGAACCGACCACCACCACGTCGGTGGTCTCGGCCCAGCCGGGCTCGGGTCCGGCCAATCGCCCAGGCGCGGCAGGCAGACGCATCCTGCCAGTCAACCATTCCCGGCGGAGGCAGCTTGCTTCGGCGGTTAGCCGGTCATCTGGACGCCATCAGTGCGGAAACGTGCCGGGCTGCCGACCCTTGATGGAACCGGTCGAGCTTGCGCCGCGGGAACTCGCCCATGAAACAGCGCATTGGATCGATCGCCAACGGACCAGAATCGCGGATACCGCCCCAGAACAGCCACCGGATGCCGCCCGGTGCTGTCCAGCATCTCCCGGGTCGATGCCGAGGTAGGTCGCGCCGATGCCGTAGCAGGCGTTCGGCACGACGTCATTGATCTTCGCGTCGCCCGGGAAGTCGCCGTCGGGTGCGACATAGATGCCGGTCAGCTCGATGTCGTGCGTCGGACCGTACAGCCCGTGAACGTGATGTTCTCGAGATACCTCTGGTCCGCGCTGAGCTTTCATCACCGCAGGTCAGTACGAGCGGCTTCGTGCCCCGCAGCCCGTCCTTCAGGCTCGCGGTCCGAGGGCTGATGGTGCCGTTGGCTGTCGGCGATCTCGAACAGCCTCGCACCGGTACCAACGGGCCTTGCCCGCCCACTGACGATCCGAGGGCATGACCGGCACGATCGACAACCGTCCCATGTGGAAATCCTCGCCGAGGAAGTCGATGGCCTTCTGGGCGCACGACTCGTATGCAGATCGGAAGAGCGCGGTGCCCAGCTTCGGCCGCCCGGCCGCACGTCGGTGTCGGCGTCGGCCGGGAAGTTGCCGACAAAAAAGGTCTCGGCGAGGTGCTCGGCCGGTGCAGTCGACGGTCGGCTGCGGTGACGCCGAATAGACGGACATGTCCCAGCCGACCTTCGGCGCCGCCGCGGTGCCGTCACGGCCGGTGCATTTGCCGACCTCCGACTCCGGCACGGTCGGCGTGCGGCATCGCCGCCCACCCGACACCGAGAACCGATCGCCGACCGCAGGCGCGGCCGAACAGCCGGTCAGCGCAATAGCCATGATGACGGCGGTCGATACCGCCCTGACCAAGCCGCGTCCGGCGCCCGCATGCCCGTCCTCTCGCCACCGTCAGGGAGCGCGAGCATATGACGCCACGGGTGGGCCTGTCTGTCGGCAGCTTTGCCGAACGGCCTATCCGGGTTCGACCAAATCACCACGCACCAGGTCATCCGCCATGCCCGGGACCGCATCGGCTGGGTTGCCACCGAGGGCTAGCACCCGATTCGCGGCGTCGACGTGCACGACCCGTGGCTGGTAGCGGCGGGCGATATCGTCGTCCATCTGGGCGTAGGAGATCAAGATCACAAGATCACCGGGTGTACCAGGTGGGCCGCGGCGCCGTTGATGCCCGACCACCCCGGAGCCTCGCTCTCCCGGGATGACGTAGGTCTCCAGCCGCGCACCGTTCGTGACGTCCACGATCGCCACCTTTTCGCCCGGAAGGAGGTCTGCCGCGTCGAGGAGGTCGCTATCGACCGTCACCGAGCCGACATAGTGCAGATCAGCCTGAGTCACCGTGGCCCGATGAATCTTGGACTTCAGCATGGTGCGGAAAAGCATCAGGGCTTCTCCCTGGGTGGGGCGGTGGGGTCGCGAGTAAGCAGAGTCAAACCAACGTTGTCGATGAGCCGGGTGGGGCCGACCTTCGCCGCCACGAGCAGGCGAGCCGGCCCTCGCTCGGGTGCCGGACCCAAAGCCGGATCGGTGAGCTCGAGATAGTCGACCGCCACGCCAACCAGCTCCTTGCCGGCGGCCGTGAGTACCGCGGCCGCGCCGTGGGCGCTTCGGCCTGACCGGCCCTCAGCGCTCGGGAAAGCGCCAGCGCCGCCGACCGATCCACATCGGATAGATAGCGGTTGCGGCTGGAGAGCGCCAGCCCATCCGGCTCCCGAACGGTCGGCACACCGACGATCTCGGTCGAAACATTGAACGCGTCCACCATGGACCGGATCAGCGCCAGCTGCTGGTAATCCCTTTTCCCCGTAAAACGCCACGGTCGCCTTGGTGAGGTTGAGCAACTTCAGCACCACGGTGAGTACGCCGTCGAAGTGGCCGGGTCGGTGCGCGCCCTCGAGGATCGTTGCTTGCGGTCCCGGCGCAACGCGTACCTTCGGCTCGCCGTCCGGATAGATCTCGGAGACCGAGGGCACGAACACCACGCCGACGCCATGTTCGCGCAGAATGGCCGAGATCAGTCCTCGAGCGTCCGGGGATAACGCTGGAAGTCCTCGTTCGGTCCAAACTGGAGCGGATTGACGAAGATCGTCGCGAGCACGTGATCGGTCTGTTGGCTGGCCGCCCGCAACAGCGCCGCATGGCCCTCGTGCAGAGCGCCCATTGTCATCACGACGCCCACCCGGCCAGTCATGCGGGCCCGCGCCTGAGCCAGTTCGGCCCGCGTGGTACAGACGGTCAGTTGGGCGGTGGCGGGAGTCACGTGCTGAGCTCCACAATGGGCGCTGCCGGGCGAGGACGCCGAGCAGCGACTCGGCATCCATCGGGCGCAGCCGACCGGATGCTATCGCCCGGTCGGCGGTGCGGCGAGCAAGCGCCAGGTACGCCGGAACCGAATCCGGCGCGACCCGCCCCAACACCGCCAGGTGACGGCGACCGTGCCCGCGTCACCGCGAGCGACCGGCCCGGTCAGCGCGGCATCGCCCAGGCTCAATGTTGTTCCAGGGCAGCCGCAGGAGCGGACCCAAAACCCGCTCCGGGCGGACGACGCCGGCGTCGCGCAGCCGGTCCAGCGCCTCGTTCGTCAGCGTCACGAGATGGTTCGCGCCGTGGGCGAGCGCGGCGTGGTACAGCGGCCGAGCCGCCTCCTCGACCCACTCGACGCTGCCGCCGAGGTCAGCGACGATCCGGGTGGCGATCGGGCGCAACGATGCTGCCGCGGTCACGCCGAACGAGACACCCTTGTCGAGCCGATCCACGTCGCGAGCGTGGCCCGAGAACGTCATCGCGGGGTGTAGCGCCAGACCTGCCGCGCCGAGGGCGATCGCGGTGCGAGCACCTCGACTCCGTGCGCCCCCGAGGTGTGGACCACAATCTGACCCTCGCGGAACGAGCCGCCATCGGCCAGGCCCCGCACCAGAGGGCCGAGGGCGTCGTCGGGAACCGCGATCAGCACGAGGTCGACGTCGGTGGGTACCTCGTCGGCTGGCCTCAATCGGGCACCCGGCAGCAGGCGTTCGATTCTGGAGACACTCGCCGAGGACACCCCAGAGGCGGCAACGATGTGATGTCCAGCGGCGGCCAGGGCCGCCCGAGGACGGCGCCCACGCGGCCGGCGCCAATGATGCCTACCCGCAGATGCCGCGGTGCTGTGTCCGCTCCGGCGGGCCCGGCTGGCGGATGCCTGCTGGCGCGCGCTTTTAGCGCCTCATACGTCGATCCAGTCCTCTTCGGTGGGGTACCGGTCGTATGCAAGTATGTGCCCCGCCGCGGCCGGCGGTGTGCAACGTGTGGCATGTTTCACCACGGGTCAGCGACCAGAGGAATGTGGTGGGTGAGCTCGTGCAGGGGCGGCTGGTGTCGTGGCGCCAGGCGATGGATTCGGCGCTGTATGGGCCGAGTGGCTTCTTCACGCGCGAAGCCGTCGCTGATCATTTCCACACCAGTGCCCAGGCGTCGCCCTTGTTCGCGGTTGCCCTCCTCCGGCTTCTGCACGAGGTAGACGAGGCGCTCGGCCGGCCGGGCCGATTGATCTTGGTCGACATCGGTGCCGGCCGGGGTGAGCTGCTCACCCGGCTCGCGGCGATGGCCAGCCCGAGCTGCGCCGGCGACTACGACCGGTCGCGGTGGAACTAGCGGCGCGCCCGATGGCCCTTCCTACCGAAATCGGTTGGACTGACCGGCTGCCGGCGCCGGAGAGCCTTGTCGGGGTTCTCTGTCGCGACCGAGTGGCTGGACAACGTGCCGCTGGATATCGCCGCGCCGGACGCTGAGGGTACGCCGAGGTACTGCTACTGGTGGATCCAGTGACGGGTTTCGAGCGGGCCGGCGGGGTGGTGTCCGCGGCGGATGCGGCATGGGTTCGCCGGTGGTACCGGCCGGCCACGGTTGGTCGGTTTGAGCTGGGCGGCTCACGGACGAGGCGTGGGCCGGCGCCGTCGCGGCGTTCGCCCGCGGCATCGCCGTAACCGTCGACTATGGACACACTCGGGAAACCCGACCACCGATGGGCACGCTGACGGGGTTCCGAGCCGGGTCGCGAGGTGCCGCCGGTGCCCGACGGCTCGTGCGATATAACCGCCCACGTGGCGATCGATGCGGTCCAGGCGGCCGGCGCGGAGGTCGCCGGATGCCGGCTACCCTGACGACCCAGCGCTACGCCTTGGCTGGACTCGGCGTGGCAGCCGTACGGCCGCCGCTCGCAATGGCCAGCGCAGATCCGGCCGGATACGTGCAGTCCCTCGCCCGCGCGACGCAAGCCGCGCGAGCTGACCGCCATCGGCGGGCTCGGAGACCATTTCTGGCTGTCGCAACCCGTCGGCCGGGGCTCAGTCGTCCCGGGGCTCACGCGTGAATGACTCGCGAGACCTGGTGGGTGGCCGGCCGCATCGGACCGGCACAGTGGTGCCGGGGCTCACGCGTGAATAAGGCGGGTCCCCTTCTTATCGTTTTCTGTATAAGAAGCGGACCCTGCTTAACATGACTCGCGAGACCTTGGTAGGTACGTGCGGCATGGTGTGAGGATAAGTGGCGTGCGGGAGCTGACGGTTGGGACCGGATCCGGGCTCGACGCCGCCGATGTGGTGCTCACGATCGGCCCGCAGCACCCGTCGACGCATCGGCATGCTCCGGCTGCGACTGGTCCTGGACGGCGACCGGGTGGTCACCGCCGAGCCGATCGTCGGCTACATGCATCGCGGCGCCGAGAAGCTGTTCGAGGTCCGCGACTACCGGCAGATCATCGTGCTCGCCAACCGGCACGACTGGCTCTCGGCCTTCGCCAACGAGCTCGGCGTGGTGCTGGCCGTCGAGCGGTTGATGGGGATGGAGGTGCCGGAGCGGGCGGTCTGGCTGCGCACCGCCCTGGCCGAGCTGAACCGGGTGCTCAACCACCTGATGTTCCTCGGCTCGTACCCGCTCGAGGTCGGCGCGATGGAGCCAACCATCTACGCCTTCCGGGAACGGGAGACGATCCAGGCCGTGATGGAGGAGGTGTCCGGCGGCCGGCTGCACTACATGTTCAACCGGGTCGGCGGGCTGAAGGAGGAGGTGCCCGCGGGCTGGACCACCCGGGCGCGACAGGCGATCGGCGAGCGTCCGGCGACGGCTGCCCGAACTGGACCACCTGATCCGAGCGAACGAGACGTTCCTGGCCCGTACGGTCGGGGTCGGCGTGCTCTCGGCTGGACTGCTGCGGCCGGGTACGGCGTGTCCGGCCCGGTCGCCCGCGCGAGTGGGCTCGGACCTCGACCTGCGCCGGGACGAGCCGTACCTCGCCTACGGCGAGCTGTCACGTGCCCGGTGGTCACCCGTACTGCCGGAGACTGCCACGCCCGGTTCGAGGTCCTGCTGGACCAGGTATACGTTTCGCTTGACCTCGCCGAGCAGTGTCTGCGCCGCGGGTCGATCAGATCGGCGGGCCCGGTCAACGTACGACTGCCCAAGGTGGTCAAGGCACCCGAGGGCCACACGTACGCGTGGACCGAAAGTCCACTAGGGCATCAACGGCTACTACCTTGTCTCGCGCGGCGACAAGACGCCGTGGCGGATGAAGCTGCGCACCGCCTCGTACGCGAACGTGCAGGTCCTGTCCGCGCCTGCTGCCCGGATGCACCGGTGGCGGACCTGGTCCCCATCCTCGGCTCGATGTTCTTCGTCGTCGGGGATATCGACAAGTAGCGCGAGCTCCGAGGGACGAGGTGCGAGCGCGGATTGTCGCGGTAGATACGGACAAGTAGCGCGAGCTCCGAGGGACGAGGTGCGTGCGCGGATTGTCGCGGCAGATACGGACAAGTAGCGCGAGCTCCGAGGGACGAGGAGCGTGCGCGGATTGTCGCAGAAAGATATCGACAAGTAGCGAACTGCGAGAAGCTATCGGTCGTAGTCGCGGGGGCGAGAGGCGTAACGGTCATGGTCGCGATCACGATCGCAAGGCACCGATCGCGGTCGTGACCGCCGCGATCGCGGTCGGACCCACGGTCATCAGCGCGTCGTACCCGCGGTCGCGTTCCAGCAGTCTGGCTCGGTCAGCGCGTCGTAGCCCCGGTCACGGTCATGCTCGCGATCACGGTCGTATCCGTCCGGGTGCGCGCTCGCAGTCGCGGTTCCCTGCTCCCGGTCGTACCTGTCGTACGAGCGGTCATGGTCGTGCTCGCGCTCCCGGCTCGCGCGCGCGGCTCGGTTCGCCGTCGTCGACGTAGCGGCTGGGCGGCTCGCCGCGCGACGCCGGTGAGTGCCCTCGGCTTCGGCGGCCAGACCACGAACGATCGTCGGGTCGTCGCGTGCGCAGCGCGGCCCGATCGATCCTCGACCCGGTACTCCGCACCGCGTTCGCGCTATGCGTGACGACCGTCGCTCGCCCAGCTGCATTTCTCGACCGTAGCTCGTCCGCTCGCATTTCAGCCCAGCGGTTGCCCTGCGCCATCCCGTCCCACCCGGTCCGGCCCACCGCCGGTCGTCCCGGTCGTCGCGGCGTCGCCCCATTCGCCATCCATGGCGGCGCGGCTGCCGTAGACGGTGCCGGTCTCGATCGCCGGCGTTGACCATCGTCGTACGCCGGGTCACGTGAACGGTCCCGGTCCGCTGGACCGTGCGCCTTTGGCCGCCGGGAGCAGCCCCGATCGCTGGCCCGCTGGGGTCGGCAGATCATGAGACCGCTGGCCTGCACCTCGTCGACCTGGGCCCGCAGCTCTTCGATCGTCTCGGTGAGTACGTGAATCTTGTCGCTGAGGGCTCTATGTATATTGCGGGCGGCGGTCGTGGTGTCCTCGCGCGCCTTAACCCGTACTCGCTCGACCTCGTCCAGCACGCGATGCTCGATGTCGACCCGGAGTAGCCCACGCTCGGCCGCATGGCGATCGACAGAGCGAGGGAGCACGATCGCCACCACGGCGAGAGCCACCGCGATGCGCAGCGCACCGGTGCTCTGGCCGAACAGAAGAACGAGGACCGCGAGCGGGGCGAGTGCCATGCCGCCCCAGAACAGCCCGTGCGGCACCTTCCACGCCTGAACGTCCGGAGTGAGGTTGGCCGGCATGCTGCGAGGTTAGCCGGGATCACGGGCGAACGAAAGTTCTGTCCCGGCAGATATGATTCGGTCCTGGTACGTCCGTTCGGATGGCCAGGGGCCGCCACCCGGGTGGGCAACCCCGGCGGTACCGGTTGCTCAGGCCGCTACGGCGGTCGTCCGTCTGGTCTGCGGCCGTGAGCAGCCGACGATCCAGCCTAACGAATAGGCCGTCCGACATCGATACCTGTCCCGCGCCGACCAGCGCGTGGGGAGCGCAGCCTGGGTCGTCAGGAACGTGGGTGAGCAGCGCGGCGAGCGCGGCACCGATGATGACGGAGAACCAGCCAGGACGAATGCGCCACCGCCGCTGGCGAAGTTGGCGCCGGCCATGCCCAGCAGTGCCGCTACCAGTACCACCAGCAGCAGCGCACGGATGTCGTTGGCAACAACGTCCCGGGTCGCGTTACCGCCCGTGGTGAAGGACCACCGTGGCCAGGCGAGGCGGTCCCAGCAGCAAATCCCACGCCGTTGCGCCCTGCGCGTGCTTGTCGGCCCATTCGGCATATGCCTGGTTTCCGAACGCGAGGACCAGAATCAGAATCGCGATGACGCCGGCGCCGGTGCAGGTACGGGCGCGCGTGATAACGGGGACATGTTTCCGGCATACCCCGCATCCAGCGCCGTAAAACAATCGCTGTCAGGATCGCTTCTTTCGTTGCGTCCGGCGGGTTGCCGTCGCCGCCGAGGTACTCGAGGAAGGCCGCTCGCAGTAACGGTTCCGCGTCGCCGTACCCGCTGTGGCCAGTGAACTCCCGCCATAGCGCCAGCGCGTCGCTGATCGACGCACCAACGGCGCCGAGCGAGGCATCGAGGAGACTCCAGCATCGTCGGCGTGTGGCAGATGCTTGAGGACCACCGACCAGAAGAAGCCAACGTCGTGCCGCTGTGTCGCGAGTGGTAAACGCGCGGGTGCCGCAGTTCCTCGGTGCTGCAGCTGCTCCAGATCCGGGCGCGTCCATGGGCGTGAGCCTACCGGGGGGGTGGTGATTCCTCAGACGTCGTCGGCCCAGGCCCACCGGTCGGCGTCGGCGCCGGTCTGCCAGGCCCGGCCGCTGGGGGCAAGCGAGTGCACCCGCGGGGACCAGTCCTCGTCGTCCTCGATTGACGGGGCTGAGCCGGCCGGCCGAAGGCTCACCAGCCGGGTGACTCCGGAGCCCGATCACACCAGCTACGCAGCGGCGACCCCGGCGACCGACCAGGTCCGGTCAGCTCGCCTCGGCATGGCCAGGCCAACGGAGAGAAGCGCGACCGCGAAGATGGTGCCGAAGATGCCGCCCCGGCGTCCGAAGGCACTTGTGCCGCCGAGCAGGGCCGCGCCGAGAAGCGAGACCCGTGAGTTCCAGCCCGTTCGACGGCGCGATCTGACGCGATATCAGCACGGCGAACGCGCTGTTGAGCCCAGCCAGCACGGAGGAGCTGACCGTTGCGCCGACCACGATCATCGCTGCCGTGGTCCCGCGGCGGCGGGCCGGGTCGATCACGGGCCGGAACTGGCCAAAACCTCGTCGGATCGTCGGCATAAGGCCGAGCACACTCGCCCCGAGGCTGACGACGCAGAAGCCAATGAACCAGAAGTACGCGTGGCGTGTTGGGCTCGTAGCCGCCGACGACCACGACCGGCGACTGTCGACCCGACCAGACAAGCAGCGCCAGGGCAGCGGCGAGGCTCGCCGCTCAGCCGGCACGTGCAGCCCAGCCACTAGCAGACCCTGCACGAGTCCGATCGCCGCGCAGATCGCCACAGCGGCGACGGCCGGGGTCCAACTGCCGTCCGCGTGGGCGAAGGTATCAGCGCCCCGGCAACGGCGACCTGCCGACCGCGAGGTTAGCACCCCGGCCTGCAACGCGAGCGCGCTCGCCGCGGCCACCAGACCGAGCACCGTCGTCGCGAGGGCGAGCCGACGCAGCCCATCCCGCTGAGCGCGCCCGGCTCGGCCCCGGCGAGAAATATCCCGCGATGGCAAGGGCGATCGCGAGAACCAGCCCTACACACCGTGGACCATCATGCGGTCGCGACCCGGTTCGCCGGTCGACGGATCGTCGAATACGTAATGCAGGTCCGGCGCGGGCAGGCGTTCGGTGTTCGTGGGCGGCTCGCCATCGTCGAGTGCTACCAGAGTCGACGCGGGCACGACGTCGGCGTGGCATGGCCCGGCGAGGCACATACTCGCCGGCCGACAAGCCCATGCCGACGCCCCGGGAGCCCCCGCGGGCCTGCGGAACCGTCCTCGAACGCCATGGTGTGCCCCAATCGCTTCGCGTCGCACCGTACCCGGCCAGGTGCTGGGTGCAAAAGACCCCGTCGCCGTCAGCGCCTGGACTGCAGGGCCGCCTCCCGACGCGTCGTGATCATCGTCTGGCGGCTCCGGTACGCGGCACGCGCGTTCGAGCAGCAGTGCGGCCGCGACGAGACGAAAGCACACCGACGAGGCCGGCCACGGAGGGCGCGAGAGGTTCCCGCGCCGCGGCCGTGAGCTGGATCACGTTCGGCCAGCGCCCACGCGGCGATGCCGCCGTACGCTCCTGGCGAAGATCGCCCCGGCGAGCGACGACGCCTTGGCCAGCACGGCGAGGCGGGCCACGAGCAGCGGATTGAGTGCTCCGGCCCGGGGCCGTTGCTCGATCCGGGCCCTGGTGTTGTGGGCGGCGATGCTCGACAACTGCGCAGTCCGCCGGGTCAGCCCGCCGAGCCAGGTGACGTTCGGAAGGTCGCCGAAGTAACGACGTACGCCGGAACCACGAGAGCCGCGCGGTCACGACGGCGGCGATGATGAGCGTGGCAGCCCGGGTCGGGCGTAGGCCGCCTGGGCCGACCCCGCCGGCCGGGCGACCCTGGTCGTTCATCGGACCGCCCTGCCAGTCATTGGATCAACAGGCTACCGCACCGTCATGGGCGGACGGTACTTTACGGCTCGGCATTCGAGATCACGCTGGCTTCCGGACCAGGCCCGTAGGTCGCTCGCTGGCGGTTCCCGACGCAGCAGGTCGGACAGCGCGGCCGTGCCCGGGCAACTCCGCATATGGGGCGATATCAAACCAAGGGCGCAGGACGAACGCGCGCAGATGGGCGCGGGGTGGGGCGGGTCAACTCGGGGTCATCGCTGCGTACTTCGGGTGCTGTCTCCTCCCACACCGCGATGATGTCGACGTCCAGGAGCGCGGGCCGAACCGCCGGGCCGGATCCCGCACTCGACCCGCCGCCCGCTCGAGCGCCTGGAGCGCGCGGACGCAGCCAGCCGCCATTGCCCGGAACCTGCGCCGCGACGAGCAGCACCAGGCGTTGAGGCCACGCCGGCTGGTCGGCGACTCTCCCCACGGGGGTGATTCGTACACGTCAGGGACGATCTGGGACGGCGTCTGCCAGACCATTCACGGCGTCATGCAAGCGACCGAAGCGATCGCCCAGGTTGCTGCCCAGCGACAGCACCGCCGTGGTCATCCTCGTTCGCGCCTCATCGTGACAGTCACGTCATGGTAAATGCATGCGGGATCGGCGCGGACGGCTTGTGCACGGTCACCGTCACCGCGCGTGGGCCCGTTGGTCGGCCAGGCAGGTCGACACGAGGCGTTCGGGCCAACGTTTCGATCCAGGTCTACCGGCTCACCCGCCACGATCGCCACTTTCAGCCGGTCGGCGAGGTCGCCGTAGTGCACAGTGTCGGCCCACGTCATCCGGATCGTGCGGCCGCCGCCAGATCGACCTCGAGCACGCGACATCGATGACGAAGTCCCGTCCCTTTCGGCCCGCTCGGGAAATCGTAGACACCACGTGTCGGCCACGAACCCGGAAGGCCGGTCAGGCAGAGATGATGTCGGTCATCGATGGCCACGTCACGCGTTTCGCCTCGAAGCACCCGCAGCGCGTCGACGGTGCCAACGCAAACATCATGCACTCGAACGCCCCAGACCCCGGCCTCTACCGCGAGGACGCTCGTCGCCACGGTCGCCGCCCCGCGCTGCGCGACCGGCCGGGGCGATCGCCGTCGGGACTGGCCGGGAGCACACCAAGGTACGACTTCCGGCTGGCGCCGATGAGCACCGGAAAGCCCAGCGACATGAGGTCGTCGAGGGTGGAGCGCACAACCTCGCAGTTGTGCTCCGCTCTGTTTGGCGAAGCCCAGCCCCGAGATCCAAAGATGATCTCCTTGCGCGATCGACGCCGGCCGCGATGGCCGCGTTCGCGCGCTTCGTGCGGCTTCATCCGGACCTCGGCGACGACGTCGTTGTAGTGCGCGAGATCCCGCATCCGGACGGGAATGGCCGCGCCAATGCATGAGCACCCACGGCACTCCGGCGGCCGCCAGCAGCCGCGGCCATCCTCGGATCCCGCGAGCCCGCCTGAGACGTCGTTGACGACGCCCCGCTCGCCCCGCCGCTCGCCGCCGCCTCGGCCACCTCGGCCCGGGTCGTATCGATGCGCTGGTCGGTACGCCGGCCAAGGCAAGCTCGCGCAGCACCGGCAGCACCCGGTCGGACTCGGTCTCTGGGTCCACTCGGCTGCTGGCGCCCGGCCGTGTCGATTCCCCACCCACGTCGACAATGTCCGCGCCGTCCGCGCGCATCACTGACCGCATGGCGCACCGCCTCGTCCAGGGTGGCGTAACGCCCGCCGCGTCGGAGGCTGTCGGGCGTCACGCTGGGCACGCCCATCACCACCGGCGCCTGCAAGGTCACGCCCCGACGGTACTCTACCCGGCGACTGTCGGTTGCCAGACAGGGGCGCCCGCGGCGTCCATTGACTGGTACCCACACACGACCGGCGAGATGAACCTGCGATATTCTTGTCCGTCGGCGTCTGTCCCTGGGCACCATTCATCCAGACTAGGGCGCCAAGTGCTCCGGGAGGTTAACGATGATCGTTGATCCACCCTCGCCCAGCTGGCTGGTGAGTCGTTCCTGACCCACGTTCGCGATATAGCGCACACGAGGTGTCCTGGCCGCGGAGCCCACGACCGATCCATCGCCGGTGCCGATTAACACCGACGGGATCGTCCAGCCCATCGCCCGCGAAGGTCGCCCCACCCTGCTCGCGGTACTCGGCGCGCGATCTTCATCGCAGCCGAGCGGGCAAGAGGGAGATGTCCAAGGTCTCGACCAGCTCCGCGATCGCCATCGTCGGACTCGCTTATATCGCGCTGGCGCCGGAGCCCCTCTTTTTCTCTCCGGTGAAGGTCTAATCAAGCTGATCTTCGGTTAAGACAATAACGCGGGTAGGGACGACCATGCGGCTACGCACCGACGACGATCATCTACCGGGCGAGGTTGGTCTATTTAGGACCGCCCGGTTACACGCTTCTCCGGTTCAGCTGCCGTATTCACACTTCTCGTGCCACTGTTCATGGGCATCCACTACCTCATCACGTTGCAATTCTGATCCGAAGGTGCCGCCTGGGAGATCGCGCTGGCAATGGTCACCACGCGTCCTTCATCTGGCGTCATGTGGACCTCCGACCGGCTCCGCCCGTACGGTGATCCGCACCGCGCTGACCGACTGGCGCGCGGCGCCGGCCGCGCGGTCGTCGCCGCACGAGGAGCGAGCGCCGCGGCTCGCGCCGCCTCGGCGGGTCACGGTACGGGAGAAGATCCCGTGACCCAGACCAGTAAAGAAAGGGCGGCGACGCGCTCGGATTCGACGACGACTTCTGCCGACTGGCACGACGACGCCCCACCGGCGCCGCCGGTCGTGCTGCGGGCGCCGACGCCGATTGCCGGAGTACCGGTGGCGCGCCTGCCGCCGCCTCGCGGCGCCGCCTCGGACGGCCGATGTGGACTCTCCGTTTCTCCGGACTGGTCTCCGGATCCGTCCCTGGCCCGGCCACTCCAGGCCCGGCCCGGCCATCTTTCTGCCCCGCCGTACCCGGACTACGGGCCGTCTTCTGCCCGCGCCATACCCGCTGGCGCGGACCAAGCCCTTCTGCCCCGCCATACCCGGTGCGACCGTCTTCTGCCCTGGCCCGGCGCCGGCTCGGCAAGCTGCCGCTTCGAGTGAATCCGGTAGACCGCGCAGAAGACGCCGCGGCGGGCCGAGACCGCGCCGCCGACCGGCTGCTTTACGGGACCGCGATCCGGTCGGCGACACCCTCACGGAGATCGCCGGCCATCTGACGACATTCACGCAAACGATGGTGACGGCATGGTACTGGCTGCCCGAGGTGCGGTGGGCATTCGGCCCGACCTGGATCAGGAAGCCTTGATCATCGCGATCTCCGAACAGTAATTGCCGCCGCGGTGAAGCGGTTTCAGCTGCATCTGCGCCGGACCTCGCGTCCTTCGCGGCGGACGGGTAGGCGCGAACGCTCGATCTAACACATCGCGGCCCCCGACGTCGCCAGCGCACCGTCCTGGGGCGATCATCTCGTCGGCGCGCAGCGGCACCGTGCTCTCGCTCGATACTGAGGTCAGACGTATAGCAATACGTAATAA
>ERZ1370068.2750-contig-1881_pt1 | contig 40204 bp, 68 predicted proteins | sample MGYA00561227_ERZ1370068 | MGnify/ENA primary metagenome ERZ1370068 (study PRJEB38410, sample SAMEA6850437) | metagenome | study: Metagenomic assessment of the ecological functions of the soil: analysis of the soil microbiota associated with the... | reverse complement strand
GACCAGGGAAGCTTCAGTCATCTGGCACTCTGCTGGCGATCTGACTTCGCAGACGAGTGTCCGATCTTTCTCCGTTAGTCAAGAGACGTGTCCGATCGGCGCCGCCGAGATGGTGCCTTCCGCGATGATTTCGAGAGAGGTTGACTTGCCACAACCCAGGGGCCGACGACCGCAGAAAATTCCGCCGGCGCCGAGGGTGAGGTCGATCCGGTCAAGGCCCGTACGTCGTTCTTTCCGTCGGATGACTTGAACACACGCGTGACACCTTTGACTGCTACGAGATTCGCGCTCACTCGTTGTTTCCCTGAAATCTTCCTTGTGGCGTCGGAATACGAAATTAGCGATGGGGACGCGCATTGCGGCGATGTCTTGACGATAGCGCGCTCAGTATATTGCGTTGCTCCGGTTGGTCCTGACAACTGACGACGTGGCCGGCACGTTTTAGTCGTTTTTTGCGCCCAAAGGTTCGGGCAGTGCGCCCCGGGGTTTGCAACGTCTGCCACTCTACCGCACGAGCGACGGCAAATGACGGGTCGCCATCGTCTCGCGTGCGGCACCAGGTTGGCAACGCTCCACCGCGGCGGCGACAGCACGCCGTAACGCTCGAATACGCCGCGGAGCTTCACGCCGTTGGCCAGATCTTGCCGTGTCTTGTCTTCTCCGGTAACTTTTCAAAGGCGCGGGCGAGTACAACGAATCCGATGAAGATTGCATATCAACGGCAAGGCAGCGCGCTCCCGGTGCTGCTCGTTCACGGCGTCGGCGGCGATTCAGAGCCACTGGGAGCAAGTGGGCGCGTTGCTGGAGGCGTTTCTTTGACTTCCCGCGCCGCAATTTGCGTCGCCGGGTTCTTCACGGCGATCGCTTCCGCCAAAGTGATTCTCAACGCTGCCGCCAGCAGAGCCTTGTGCCGGGCGGCGTCGCCTGTGGTCCGCATCGACGCGCCGGCGGGCGATGTACCGAACGTCACGCTCGGCGGCGGGCGTGTCATGGTGCTGCGTGAGGACGATCATTGGCTTGCGGTGGTCGGTGTTCCGCTTGACACGAAGCCCGGCAAGCTCTAAGGTTGCGGTGGAGAGCGCGATGCGAAGCCGACGACCGTGGATCTCGCCATCAAGCCGAAGCAGTATGTCGTGCAGCGGTTGCACGTGGCGCCGGGCATGGTGGAGCTCGCCCCCGACGATCTCGCGCGCGTGAATCGCGAGCGGCCGACGCTGCAGGCAGCGCTGACCACCTTCAGCGAAGCCCCACCGACGACACTTCGCCTCCGGCAACCGCGTGCCAGGCTCACGCTCGAGCTCGTACGGCATGCGTCGCGTGTTCAACGACCAGCCGCGCAGCCTGCACACCGGGATGGACATCGCGGCACCTTTGGGCACGCCCTGTCGTCGCACCCGCGCGGCACGGTCGTGCTGACGGGCAGCTATTTCTTCAACGGCAACACCGTGATCATCGACCACGGGCAAGGTCTGGTGACGATGTATGGCCATCTGAGCGCCATCGACGTGAAGCCTGGCGACACCGTAGACACTGGCGCCGTGATCGGCAAGGTGGGCGCGACCGGTCGCGCCACCGGTCCGCATCTGCACTGGGGCGTGACGCTGAACCGCACGATGGTCGACCCCGCGCTTTTCGTCCTCGACTAGCGACCGCACCGTATGTTCCCGGGCCGCTGGCTCACAGGTTGGCTTCGGCTTCGAGTACAGTTGGCCACCGACACAAAGCCGAATTGACCATGTACCCAGGTGTCTACGTCGAAGAAAGCTGGCCCAATCCACGGCCGATCGAAGGCGTGCCCACGAGCACTGCCGCGTTCCTCGGCGAAACTGAACGCGGACGGCTCAAGCCTCGTCTCGTGACGAGCTATGGGGAATACGAGCGCTGGTTCGGCGGCAACTTCGGTGAAACGAACTTCCTGCCTTGCGCCGTCAGCGGCTTTTTCGAGAATGGCGGCCAGCGCCTGTACGTCTGCCGCCTTGCCCGCATGCAGGCAACACCGGCCGAGGCGGCGTTCGGCGCTTTTGTGGTCCGCTCCGTCGGTCCGGGAAGCTGGGCTTGCCGGGTTTGGGCGCGCATCGACGACAGCACAACCAAGGTACCGGGTGCCGGCGGCGATCCGCAGCCGATCGGTTTCCGGCTTCGCCTCGCCTACTGGGCGGAGAGTGCTGCCCCGCCGTGCAGCCATTCGATCCCTTCGCCGATGCGGCGATGCTGCCGCGACCGACGCTGATCGAGATTTCGATGATCTCGTCACCGATGCGGCATCGCCGGATTTTTACGAGACGCGCCTGCGCGAGGGATCGGCGTTGGCGAGCGCTGGTGCGGAGCGCGGGCATTCCCGCGGACGCACGTCCGGACAACGGCGCGCAGGCGCTGGTGCAAAACGGCGCCGACGTCCCGACTCCGCTCGCTGTCGGCCGACTATGAGGGCACTGTCGCCTCGGGCGCGCCACGCAACGGGCTGCAGGGGCTCGCCGCACTCGAGCTCGATCCCTATCGCGACGTGGCGTTGCTGTACGCACCGGCGCCTCGGTCGATCATCGCGCGGGCGCTCATCGCGCACTGCGAGCGCCTGCGGTTTCGCTTCGCTGTGATCGATTGCGACCAGGGTGCGAGCGACGTTGGCGCTCGATCCGCGCGCGACGATCCAGGACACGCACATACGCAGCCTTCTACTACCCTTGGATCGTCATTGCCGATACGGAGACCGGGGCACGGCGGACGGTGCCTCGGGGGGCCATGTGCTCGGCGTGTATGCGCGCACCGACGGCGAACGCGGCGTGTTCAGGGCGCCGGCGAATGAAACGCTGCGCGGTGTGCTCGAACTCGAGTTCGACATCAATGACGCTACCCAGGGCGTATTGAACCCTCGGGGCGTCAATGTCATCCGCCGGTTTCCGGGCCGCGGCATCCGTGTCTGGGGCGCGCGCACGCTGACGTCGGAACGCGCTCTGGAAGTACGTGAATGTGCGCCGCCTGTGCTTGTTTCTTGAGCGGTCGATTGACGAAGGTACGCAATGGGTCGTGTTCGAACCAAATGACTCGAAGCTATGGGCGCGCGTCACCGCGGCCATCAGTCTCTTTATGCGCGACCAATGGCGTCTCGGCGCGCTGCTCGGAAACACCGAGGAGAAGGCGTACTTCGTCAAATGCGACCGATCGACGATGACGCAGGACGACATCGACAACGGCCGTCTGATCTGTGAGATCGGTGTTGCGCTGGTGCGCCCGGCCGAGTTCGTCGTCTTCCGCATTCTCCAAAACACGAGGAAAGCGTAGCGCTCTTCTATCGGCTCGGTTGCCAGATCGCGGAATCAAGGGGAGGATTCTGCAGAAACAGCCAATCGCATTCCGTTGCGCTTATAGGCGCGCCGGCGCCTAATCCGTTTCGTAGGCCAAAGGTGCTGCATTGCCGGCTTCAGATGCAGGGAGGCTGGGCGCGGCAACGTGCAAAAGGAAGAACCATGGCCAAGAAACGAAGCCAAGTCGAAGCCCGCGCCGCGTACCGGCAGCAAGCGTGCGCGCGCGCCGCAGCGAAGACGCTGACGAGCGCGATCCGAAGCGGGAAGCAGCAGGCTTCTGAAGTGTTCGCGCGGACCGCTCGAGCAAGCATCGCCGGCGCGCCGCCGTCGTCAAGCGGTACGTCCAGGCCGCACGCAAGCGCGGCGGGACGGAGGTGGCCCTGGCGGAAGGCCTGTTCGCGCGCACCAGTACCGGCTCGCTGGTGGCGGAGGGCGATTCGTGGTTCGACTACCCTCTCTACGACGTGCTGAAGAACCTCGACGACGACTACGGCTACGACGTCCATTCCGTGGCGCACAGAGGCGATGCCGTCGAGATCATGGCGTACGGCGGCGGTCAGCTCGATGACTTCGCGCGTTGCCTCGAGCAGGTGCTGCGCACTGGCACTGCGCCGAAGGCGATCCTCCTGTCCGGCGGCGGCAACGACGTCGCCGGCGATCCGTTCGCCATGCTTATCAATCACAAGCTGTCGCCAAGCCCCCGGTCTCAACGCGGAGATCCTCGAAGGCGTTTTGCAACAGAGGATCCGCTTCGCTCACGCGACAATCCTGAGCGCCGTCACGCAGCTGTGCGTCCACTACCTGGGGCGGCCCGTGCCCGTGCTGGTGCACGGCTATGGCTATCCTGTTCCGGACGGCCGCGGTTTCCTCGGCGGGCTGGGGACCGTTGCCGGGCCTTGGCTGGAACCCGGGTTCCGCGAAAGGGGGTACGACGATCTCGCGGAACGCATCACGATTGCGGTGCAGCTCATCGACGCCTTCAACGCAATGATCGTGCAGCTGACGGGGCAGCCGGAGTTCGCTCACGTCCACTACATCGATCTCCGCCCGGAGCTTTCCAACAACCCCGCCGACTACAAGAAGTGGTGGGGCAACGAGTTGCATCCGACCTCGCGTGGCTTCGACGCGGTCACCGCGCGCTTTGCGGACGCGCTTTCAAATCTGCCGTGACGCTTCGCACCGAACAAGGGGAACCATGTCATGACTGCCAGGACCCGCAAGACGACAGCAAAGTCGGCGACGCGCCGCAGCGCGCGCACGGAAACAGCGGCGAAGTCCACAAAAGCAATCGGCAGCAGCGGACTCGAAGGGTTCGCCGTGCATGTCGGCGACACCAAGCGCCAAGCGGCAGCGTCGATGCGCGAACTGCGGGAAACCACCGCGACGGCCCAGGCGCGCACCCGCAGCGCGAATCTGCTGCCTACCACGCAACTCGACCCGGAGACGGCGGCGCGTGCCTATCTCGACAACGCGCTTGCAAGCCGCGCGCGCTCGCGGCGTTCGAACGGCCGACAATCGATGGTGCTGCCGCCGAATTTGGCAGCCTCGGGACGGAGTCCGTCCCGCTGACCGGAACAAAATGGTGAAATTCCGCCAGACCTTCAACAAGATTCCTGTCTACGGCTCGTGACGTGACGGTGGAACTCGACAAGGACAACAAGTGCATCGGCATCAACTCGTCGATGGGTACCCCCAAGGGCGCGCCCAATGTCGCTACGGTGGCGCCAGCTCGCGCGCTGGCGGTGGCGGCCAAGGCGGCGGCCCAGAAGGCCGCGTCGATCAAGAGCTACGCCGCGGCTTTACTACTATTTCGACCAGGGTAACGCGGAAATGGAAGCTTGCTTACATCATCGAGGACGTCGCCACGGGGCGAGCGCACGTCGCGAGACAAGAAGGGCGCGACGCGGTGCGCAAGGACTACGTGGTCGACGCCACCAAGGGGACGTTACTCGCCGCGCTGCCGCGGACGCCCGACCGCAACCCAGGTGTCGGCGCGTGACGGCCTCGGAGTGGTGCGGCGCTTCGTCGTGGAGAAGAACGGTGGCCACGCGGCATTGCGCGACCCAATCCTCAACGTAACCACCTACGACTTCGCGTTCAAGGATCCTTCCAAGCACCCGAAGCTCCTGCCGGGTACGCTCGATCGAGAACCCGCCGTCGCCGTGGCCGGTCGCAGCGGTCGCCGCGCATGCCAATGCCGTAGGTCGTCGCCCGGTTCCTGCGGGACGTCGTCAAGCGCAACAACATCGACAACCGCGGCGGGGAGATGGTCTCGTCGATCGACTGCTGGGACCGCGAGGACGGCACCGATGTCGAGAACAGAGTGGCCGAACGCCTATTGGGACGGCGACCAGATGGTCTACGGCCAAATAAGCATCCCGACGGATCGCTCTATTCGGTCGCAAACATGCTCGACATCGTCGGGCATGAGGATGTTCCACGGCGTCACCGACAACACTTCGCGCCTCGAATACCGCACCCAGGCCGGCGCGCTCGAGCGGAGTCTTTTTCGGACATCTTCGGGGTCATGATCGGAAACTGGGGGCAAGCCGCTCGCTGCTTGGACCTGGCAGATACGGCGAGAGCTTCGAGGGACCCGGCAAGGCGCTTCGCAACCTGCGCGATCCGACGCTTCACGACGCAGCCCAAGCACATGCGCGATTTCGAAATCGACACCGCCCTATACACTACGAGCGCAACGACTATGGGCACGTCCACGACAACAGCGGCATTCACAGCTATGTCGCGCGTTCAGGATCATGACGGCCCAAGGCCAAGGGAAAAATACTTGTTCACTCCGGCAGAACTGGCCGCGATGTTCTACATCGCGGTGACTCTCCAGTTGTCTCGCATCGCAGTTCACGGACTAGCCCGCCGTGCCGTTTTGCAGGCGGCGCGGTGTGCTATTCCGCGCCGAGGCGACTCGAAAAAGAGCGCCAAGGTCGCGGCGGTGGAACGCGGCTTTGACGCCGCAGGGATCACGCGAGCCACTGAAGCCTGGGAGCAGAACAATGGGACTCTTGAATGCGGGTCGTGGACCTTTCACATCACAACACGGTGACAGATTTTTCGAAGCGGCAAATGCGGGGGTCGTCGGAGTCATTCACAAGGCGACGCAGGGGACCGAACTTTGTTGACGCGACATACGACGCGCATCGTGCACGTGCCAAGGACGCGGGATTGCTGTGGGGGCGTATCACTTCGCTCGCACTGACGATGTAGACCGCCAGGTGGACCATTTCCTGAGTGTCGCGAACTGCGGACCTGGCGAGTTGCTGGTGCTGGATTTTGAGCCGAACGCGACCGAGGGTCGATGACCCTTCCGGAGGCGGAGCGATTTGTCACGATGGTGCGGGACCGTACGGGTCGGTTTCCGGGTCTCTACAGCGGACAGAGTTATCTGCGAGAGGTCGTGGGAGCAACGTGACCACGGCACTTTCGAAGTGCTGGCTCTGGATCGCCCACTATGGCCCAGCTCTGCCGCTGGTGCCCGCCGCGTGGCGGGGGTTCACGCTGTGGCAGTACACCGGCGGCAACGCGGGGATGCAGCCCACCGGGTGCCGGAATCGGGCGTTGCGATCGCGACAAAGTTCAGCGGTGAGGAGAGATTACTGCGACGACTCTGGGGCCATGGTTCCCTGGATCCACACGCGCCAGCCGCTCCGGTGGGCGTCGCGCGCCGCCGATCGGAGGTCGGCCGCCAAAACGTTCGCGTCGCGCGAAATAACCACCAAGGTCAACTTCGTTACGACTTGGCGAGGGACATACAACCGGGCGCGTCGCAGGAGACCGTTTTCGACGCACCATTGAATCGACCAGCCGCAGCGTGCGAAAGGGGCATCAATGGCATCCACGAAAGCTAGTCGAGAAGCCGGCACGACGAGGAAAGTTGCCGCGAAGCGAAGTGGCGCAACGACGAACGACGCCACGACGCGTGGTGCCACGATGACGCTTCAGCGCAGTTCCTGGCATCGACGGGCACGCTGAGTGCAGCCGAGAGAAGCCGCGATTGTGGACCAGGCGGAGGTCATGCTCCGAAGCCGCTGTACGTGCACCTGCCGCTCAAGCGCTCGATGCATGCCACCGATCCGGTGCAGCGGCTGAAGCTGCTTCGCTTCCACCTGGCCGAGCTGTCCGAGCGCCAGTTCCACGACGAGATGATCGACATCTTCGTCGATCTGCGGGATCTGCATACCAACTACATCCTGCCGAGTCCATACGCGACGAAGACGGCATTCCTGCCATTTCTTCTGGAAGAGTTTTTCGAAGGTGGAATGCGCACGTACCTCGTCTCGAAGATGCTGGCGGGTTTCACGCATCCGACCTTCAAACCCGGGGTGGTCGTCACCCGTTGGAGCGGCGTGCCCATCGATCGCGCGCGTGGATCGTAAACGCCGATCGACCAGGCGGGGAGCAATCCAGACGCCCGCCACGCCCGCGGCCTGGAGGCACTGACCATCCGCGCGATGGCGATGTCCTCACCGCCCGACGAGAACTGGGTCATTGTCGGATACCTCGACGGCACGGTCGACGCGCGAACTTCGACGTCGACTGGCAGGTGTTCGAGCCCGACGCCGCGCCGGACAAGTGGCGGTGGTGGGGGCGGGCCAGGGCGCGAGAACCTCGGCCTGGACCTGCGCACCGAGCTCGCTCTGCCGCGCGAAGAAGGTGCTGTTCAACCCGCAAGCGATGGCCACCGAGCGAGTGGTCGCGCCGGAGCACGGGGGCAGCGCCGGCCGTCAATCTCGCCGACACCAGCACGATGCCTGACGTGTTTGCATTTCGCTCGGTAACCGATCGCCGAGCGCAGGTTCCAGGTTACATCCGCATATGGACGTTCATGGTGGACGACGAGGATGCGTTCGTGACCGAGTTCGTGCGGATCGCGAGGCCTGCTCCCCCAAGACCGGATTGATCGTCGACGTGCGCGGTAACGGCGGCGGCAATATTCTGTGCGCTGAGAAGCTGCTGCAGGTGCTGACGCCAGCTTCAGTGGAGCCAGTCTTCCTCTGCGTTCGTCAATTCGCAGCTTACACTCGCCATCTGCAAGGGAAAGCGAGTTTGTCGCCGAGTGGGCACCCTCCATCGGGCAGTCGGTGGAAACCGGCGAGATATACTCCCGGGGCTTCTCTATCCTGCCGCCGGACGAGTACAACCTGCTCGGTCAGCGCTATCAGGGTCCATGTGGTGCTCATTACCGATCCGTTGTGCTATTCGGCGACCGACATTTTTGCGGCCGGGTTCCAGGACAACCGGATCGGGCCGATCCTCTCGGCCGGTGGCCGGACCGGTGCCGGCAGGGCGCGATGTGTGGGACCACGACCTTCTGCGTCAGGTGCTCGCCGGGCCCGAGCGGCCCGTTCTCTCCACTGCCCCAAGGCACGTCGTTCCGCGTCGCGATCCGGCGGGTCATCCGATCCGGTTCTCACCGCGGGGTCCCCCTCGAAGATCTGGGAGTGCAGCCCGACGAGAGGCACGAGATGACGAAAAATGATCTGCTCAACAACAACGCCGACCTGATCGCGCGAAGCGAAGCCTGAGATGCTCGCAGGCATTCCGGTCGCGACCCTTGGCGCTCAGGTGGGTCCGTGGTCGGCGGCAAGCGCAATGTAACGCTGACCGCAAGGGATTGGATCGCGTCGACGTCACGGTCGACGGTCGGCCCCGCGCCACAGTCGACGTGACGAACGGGACAACGGTCGTGCAGATCCCGCAACCGGGCACCGGGACCCACGACATCGCTGCGCGCGGGTTCAAGAGCTGGCGCGTTGAAGGCGGTGGCTCACCCCTGAAGTCGTACCGCCTTGGCCTCAACCGCGCTTCCGTGATCCTCCCAACGACCTCGACGCACAGCGGGACGTCACCAATGCGCTCGGGCGCGGACACACCCGCCGGGAGCGAGGCGCTCAGATTCACCTTGACCGCATAATCGACGCCTATCTTCAGCGATCCCAACGCCCACGACGCCGGGCAGAGCAGTCAGCAGCGCCTTTGCTGATTCCTTCAGCAGCGCGCTTGCTCGAGGTGACGGGCATGTGCTGTCCTATGGCGGAGCTTTACTTTGAGGGCCGCGAGCACCGCAGCGATCGGATTGGCGTACGTCAGGCCCTTGCCCGTTGGTTCCGCCGTGATCGCCACCCGCGAAGAGCAGCGCGCGTCGCCAGCATCTGGTCATCGACAATGAGCGAGCCGCTATCCCTGCGTCGCTGCTGAACGACTTGTTGCCCGCACCCTCGATCTCGATCTGGTTGTCGAAAGTGAGCACGCCGATGTCGTACTGGACCGACACCCATCCAACTCGAACGCCGTCACCCGTCCATGGCGCACGCCGGTCGTACGTCCTACCTTGTGGACGATGTCGCCTATCTGCAGATCTGCGCTACGCTGGCCGGCGAGGAGTCCCGATACCCTTCAGCTTGTGTACGTCCGCCTGGATCCCCGACGTTCAACTGCGCGATGGCGCAATCCGAGGTTCCGGCTGCCCGGTGTCGAGGCGGACGAACCTGGTGAGCTTGGCGACGCGGTCCGCCGTCGGGCTCCCGCCATCCAGCGTGCCAGGTTGAACGATAGCTCCGCCAGCTGGGGTACCGGTTCTCGTCCGCCAGGACGTGGGTTGTTCAGAGGATGTACAGCGCGGTCGACGATCCGGACCGAACGAAACAGCCCAGCGTGCCGGCCATGATGAAGCCGCTCGCGAAAACCCTGTGGACGAACCGACCAACAGTGGGCGCTGTTTCGAGCGGTACCAAGGCTTTGGCACGGGCGCGGATGCGGCCGACATAACACGCACGCTCGACCTCTCCCTTGGCTCTCGTCCTGATCCTGGCCACCAGTTCGCTCTCCCTCCAGCGCGCGGTCCTGCAGGCGGACTGCCAGACGTGATAGTTCTCTTCCCCAGTGCCGAGACCCCAGGGAGTAGCTCCGGCTTTCGCGCCTCAGCGACGCCGCGCTGGCGACCGCAGGCTGGAGGTCCCGCCAGCCGCCGCCCGGATCGCAAACGCCTTGTTCAGATCAGCCGGGAGAGACGCCTCGAGTTCACGAACCGAATCAAGCCTCATGCGAGCTCCTCATGATGGGTTACGAACAACCGGGCGGCATGGACGAACATACGCCGCTCGGTTGATCAATTCAAACTTCTACTGACCACCGCGGCGGGAGGCGGAAGGGAAGTGAGGGCTGCTAGCGCGGAACGTGCCAAGGAGTCTTGAGGAGAGCCATTTATCCAAGCCATGATTCGCCCGAAATACCAGGCTCGCGTTGCCGGCATTTAGTCGTTACGCTCAAAAAAACCTGCGAACTTGTCGAACCTGCTGGCCCTCCGAACGACTAGTGAGTAGGAGTCGGGTCGACCGGTTGAGACCCTCGGTTGCCCCGCTCCAACCCTGAAACCCTATGGAGAAATCAACATGCGATTCATGGTCATCGTCAAAGCCACCAAGGACTCCGAAGCGGGCGTCCTTCCGGATGAGAAACTCCTTGCCGACATGGGGAAGTACAACGAAGAGCTGGTGAAGGCGGGCGTCATGCTGGCGGGCGAGGGGCTCCAGCCGAGTTCGAAGGGCGCGCGTGTCAGGTTCTCTGGAACGAAGCGGACCGTGATCGACGGTCCGTTCTCCGAGACGAAGGAACTGATCGCCGGCTTCTGGCTGTGGCAGGTGAAGTCGAAGGAGGAGGCGATCGAGTGGGTCAAGCGCTGCCCCAATCCCATTCCACGGTGAGCTCGAGATCGAGATTCGCCAGGTGTTCGAGGCGGAGGACTTCGGCGCCGAGTTCACGCCCGAACTGCGCGAAGCAAGAAGAGCGCCTGCGCGCGCAAATGGCCGCGACGAAGTAGCGCGATGCCGAGAGAAGGCTAGCTATGCGAAACTACGCTCGATGAACCAAGGAGATGCACATGTCCAGTCCACATGGTAGTTTCATCTGGTACGAATTGATGTCGAAGGACCCCGACGCGTCCAAGAACTTCTACGACGACGTGGTGGGGTGGAACATCGGTCCCAAGGTCGCCGGCGACATGGACTACCGCATGATCTCGGCACCCGATGGCCATATCGGCGGCGCGTCCTCGCGGCTGACCGATGAGATGGTCGAGCACGGCGCCCGAGCCCACTGGCTCAGGTACTTCGGCGTCGACAACGATCGATGCCACCGTCGCCAAGATCGTGCGCCGCCGGCGGTAAGGTCCTGATGCCCGCATGGGACATACCCGACGTCGGCCGCATCGCCATGGTCACCGACCCGCAGGGCATCCCGTTCTACGTGATGCGCGGCGCGAGTGACGGCACCAGCACGGCCTTCGGGCGGACGACGATGGAGCCATGTGAGCTGGAACGAACTGAGAACGCCCGATCAGGCGGGGGCGCTCGGCTTCTACAGCTCGATCTTCGGCGTTTCGAAATCGGGATCGATGCCGATGGGGGAGATGGGCGACTACACCTTTCTCCAGCATGGCGACGCGGGCATCGGTGCGATGATGACCAATCCCCGGGTGGCGGCCCGCCGGGATGGGGTTTCTATTTCCCGCGTGCCCGACATCGAATCTGCAGAAAACCAAAATCGCCAAGCGAGGCGGGACGGTCACTCACGGGCCGATGGAGGTTCCCGGCGGGGAGATGGTGGTCCTGGAACGCTCGTCGACCCGCAGAGCTGCCTTCGGGCTCGTCGCGCCGGGCAAGTAACTTGCGCGACGATTGCGTGCTATGCAACGGATACTGATCGCCGTCGGTGCCGTTCTCTTTTTGGTCGGATTGCTATGGCCTTGGCTCTCGAGGCTCGGTCTCGGACACCTGCCGGGTGACATTCGCATCGAAACAGAGAACGGCTTTTTCCTACTTTCCGATCGTGACCTGCGTGATTATCTCCGCCGTCCTGTCGCTGGTCATTTGGTTTATCCGTCGCTAGATCTTCTTTATCCCGGCAAGGTTCGCAAGAGCGCGCTCACTCCGTTCCACACGATCTGCGCGCCGATGCAGACCAGGATGAACGCGGTCAGTCTCAACAGGAACGTTCATTCCCGCTTCGCCGATGATGCGGCTCAACCGGTCCCGCATAGCGGTATGCGACAAATACCGAGGCGGCCACGAGCGGTGGACGCCAATCAGGACCGCGGGCCCGTTGATAAGCAGCGACCGTACGCTGTCCGGATGATTAGCGCCGATGGTAATCGCTACCGAAATCGATCCGGGACCGACCCGTGAGCGGCATTGTCAGCGGGTAGAAAGCGAGATTGCGATCAATCGGAGAATCTGTGGTCGGCGGGCGGTCGGTCGCGGTCGGGTCCTGCAGCAGGCGCCATCCCAGCGCGCTCACCACCAGACCCCGCCAACCTGGACCACAGGCACGGATAGCCCCAGGAACTCCAGCACATAGGTTCCGGTAGCAACGGACGCCAGCAACAGGATGAAGGCGTTGACAGTGAGCACGCCACGCAAGCGTAGCGCGCTCCTCTGGCGCGTAGTCGGCGGTCATCGCCAGAAATATCGGTGCACCGCCGAGGGATTTACGATTGGGAAGAGCGCTGCGAGAAACGAGGAACACGCCTTTCGACGATCTGGCGCAGATCTGCGGTCATGGTCGGGTAGCACGCCGCGACGCAAGCGGATCGAGGCTGGCGCAACCGGGCCTTGGTCTTCTTAGGCGACCAGCGGCAGCTCGGCAAAGCTTCGAGGCGGCCGCCTCATATCCGGCTTTCCGCCGCCCGCTGATTCCAGCGGCGGAGAAATCCGATGCACCGTGTGCGTCCAGGTTGGAAATCTCGACGATATTGATGGGCTCGGCAAATTGCTTCAACGTCTTGTAGCCAGGGTGATCCATCAGCGGCCCTAGCTCTTTGTGCCGCTTCAGGAGTCGATCGAGTTCCTCTTTGAACAGAATCAGGTCTGTGGTTTGGCGCGCGCGCCGCAGGTCTTTTTCGGACTTGTTGCTGAATGCAATCGACGCCATGCGCGCAACAACGGCAGGGAATACTGTCCGGCAGCGGCGCGGCGCTGGGAACAGCGTGACAACATACATGGTCTTGTCGTGATCGTCGCTTTCTTGCAGGGCGTCAATGACCTTGGACAGTGGCGTGTTGTCGGAACAGACCACCGTCCCAGTAAATCGCCTCCCTCCCCCGTGTCCTGCGACGGCGCGGAAGTCGCCGGGAAACTCAGGGGCAGGCTTCGCTTGCGCGGACGTGCGCCGGCTCGATCTGCATATCCTTGCTGTCGAACCGTTCCAGCCGACCTGTGAGCAGATTGGTCGCCGTCAGGATGAGCCTGGGGCGCCTGCTTCTTCGGCGGTTGGCGGAAATTCGCCGGGCCGAGCTGTCGCAAAATCGACGCTTCTTGCAAGTGTCTCGTTCAATGGCGTGGTGTCATAGAAACTCGTCCAGCCCATAATGTTGTAATAGTCGGTGCGCGGCCGATACATCCCGGGTTGCCGAACACCGACATGTTCTCGTTGATCGCAGGCCACGGCGACGGAAGACTAAATCCGTCGTAGGTCCGCTCAGACCTCGCGCAGCGCGCGTTTCGGGTCGCCGTGGCGACAGCCGCAGCTACGGCGGCGTTGATCGCGCCGATCGAGACGCCCGACACGACATCGGGTCTGACTCCGTGGTCCAAGAGGCATTCGAGTGCGCCAAACTCAAATGCCCCTAGAGGCCCCACCGCCTTGCAAGACTAGTCCGGTAATGGCCATGACTGTGCCCTCGAGTTCCTGTACACCAGTGATTTTTACAATCGTTGCGGCTGGTATGTCTGAATCATGGAACTGACGATATTGCGTGGCGTACCGTGCCAAGAAGAGATCGATGTTCTCGATCAACTGATCCGGCGAGACCCTGGATCGCTTCACGACTCGACCAGGCGACGTGCGGCGTGAGGATGAAATTCGGCAATGCCAGCAGCCGCATGAATGGATGATCGGCTGGCGGCGGTTCGACGGTCACGACATCGAATCCAGCTCCCGAGATCTGACCGGATTCGAGCGCTTCGCAAAGAGCCTTCTCGTCGACCAGGCCTCCACGCGCCGTGTTGATCAGCAACGGCCGGCGTTCCATTTGTGCCGAACTCGGCCGCCGCGATCAGGTCGCGTGTCGATGGCATCAGCGGCAGGTGCAACGTGATCATCATCGCTTGGCGCAGGACGTCGTCGAACGGCGTATACAGCGGTCCCCATGCCGGAAACGCCTTTGTAGCTCGAGAAGAGCACGCGCATGCCGAGCGCCCTGCCGAGATTGGCGACGGCCTGGCCGAGGACCCCGTCGCCGATGACGCCGGAGCGTCGAGCCGGCGAGATCGTGAATCGGATAATCGAAGTAGCCAGAACTGCCCGGATCGCTGCCATGCGCCGTCCCGGACCGACTGTCGGTAAGCGACGATGCTGCGCCGAAGCGCGAAGATGAGTGCGAATGTGTGCTCGGGGACGGATGTTGATTGCGTAATTGCGAATGTTTGAAACGACGATCCCCTTGCCTACACACGCCCCGATATCGACCACATCCGATCCTGTGGCCGCGATCGCGATCATGCGCAGGTTCGGTGCACTGTTGATAGCTGCTGCACGCATCGGGGTCTTGTTCGTGATCACCACTTCGGCCTGCGCTATTCGCGCGGTGACTTCGTCGGCGCTGGTCGAGGCAAATTCCACGAGCTCATGCGGGAAGGCAGAGCTTCCGGAGTCCGATCTCGTCGGGCAGCGTGCCCCGGTCGAGAAACACGACGCGGGCCGGACGCCTGCGATGCTGCGTATCCACGTCGCTTACCTCTCTGCGGTTATCGCGATGGCATTGTCGACTTGCCAGCCTCGCGTTGCCAATGGTGGCCGCTGACCGTGCGAAACCCCGGTTCGAACCATCGCTCAGGCCAGCGCACGTCCCTTCTGCTGTTCATATGCGCGAGTTACGACACCGGATAGCGTTCTCCGGCCAGCCTCCATCGGCACCCGCCATGCGGTGCTAGGACGTGGATTTTTCAGTCGCTCCCTTTGAGTCACCTACCAGCACGAGTGCCGGGCGTTTTACGGGCGCATCCCACAGCGACCGCAGATCCGCATCGAGCGCGCAGACGGTGATCGAGCAACCCGCCATTTCCAGCGAGCGTGACGTAGTTGCCGGTAAGAGAAACGGGACACCTTAGAGCCCTCTCTTTTCGCAGCACGCGCAACGCGGAGTTCACCATCAGGTACAAGCTCCATCGCCGGTGTGCCGCCGAAGCCGTTGACGAAAAGCAGCGCTTCCGCTCCATCCTTCGGGGCGAGATCGTTGAGGATCGCGCCCGCCATTTCGTCCGCAATGGCATCGGCGGTCGCGAGTTGAACACGCCGCCGTCCGGGTTCCGCCGTGGATGCCGACTCCCATTTCCATTTCGCTATCGTCCAAGGCAAATGTCGGCTTGCCTGCAGCCGGCACCGTGCACGATGTCAGAGCCGCACCCATCAGAGCGCGTTTGCCGGTTCACTCGATCGCCGAGGTCCTTCAGCTCGGCGATCGAGGCGCCTCGTTCCGCGCGGCGCCGACCACTTTCTCCACGATCAAGGTACGCGGCGACGCCTGCGCCGTCCGGTCGACCAGGTCGATTTTTCGACCGCGACGTCGTCGTCCGTGATGATGCGTCGCGATGTTTGCGCTCGCTAGGTCGGCGGCCATCTGGAAGTTCATCACGTCGCCTTCGTCAGTTCTTGACGATGAACACGCAGGCCGGCGCCGGTGTCGACCGCTTGCGACGGCGGCGATCATCTGGTCCGGGGTCGGCGACGTGAACGACCTGGCCTGGGACAGGCGGCGTCGAGCATCCCATGGCCGACGAAGCCGGCGTGCAGCGGTTCGTGCCCCGAACCGCCGCCCGAGATCAGCGCAACCTTGCCGGGTTTCAACGTGCGCCGCCGCACGAACTTATGCTCGGCGCCGAGTTCGACGATGTCCTGATGCGCCGCCACGCAAAGCCGTCGAGGCTCTCTGTCCAGGATATTTGTCGGTGGCGTTGACCAGCTTCTTCAGCTTGACGTCTCCCAGGCGTTCTAGTCTTCTTTCGGCAGACACGCCAGGCGGCGGGCGACGTCGATGACGACATCTCATCGAGAAGGCGGTTGCCGCTCGTTGCCCAGGTCCGGGTAACGTCAGCGTGACTTTGCGTGTGCCCGTGGTCTTCGCCTGACCGGATCGTGGCGCCGCGGGTGAGCCACGGCATACGCCGCCAGGCGAAATCGCGTCAGTCGCCTGTAGTGAAGTGACAGATCTCGAAAATCGTCTCGAGGTGTTGCGCCGGGATGGGCGTCGCGTGACCACAGGATTGGGCGATCTGCGATATGAATGACCGGTTCTTGCCGAGCGCGATGGCGAGCCGGTGGCGCGTGCCGGACGGCCGCGCGTCGATGATGCGCTTCAGGACGACCTTGTATGCCGCGACGGCATCGGCGCGCGGGCGTGCGGACACTATGCGGGCCAACGGCGCAACGTCCGATGGCGTTCGCAGATCGACTGCGCGGCGATGGCAAGCTTCGCGTTGCCCACCAGTGCCGGCGCCATGGACAGGCAACGCAATCCGGTCGCCAGCAGCAGCGGAATGGCGCGCGGATCGCCGCCCGCGTCGCCGCACAGGCTCACCTCGATCGCTGATTCGCTCATGTAACCTCGACGACAAAGCGCAGCAGTCGCAGCATACGCGGGCTGCAGGGGTCGGCGCAGATCGGAATCCGCGCACGATATCGCGCGTCCGGCGGCGGCGCGATGCACTGTGTGAGGTCGTTCGAGCCGATGGAGAAGAAATCGGCATCGAACAGGTCGGGCGATCGTCGCCGCCGGAACTTCGACCATGATGCCGAGACTCGGCGCGTCTCGCCGGGACGCCGGCTGCGACCAAGCGCTGCGGCGATTCTCGTCGTCGAGCATCGCGCGCGCCGCAAGGACAGTTCGCGCGGCAAAGTCACCATCGGCAGCATGATCTTCAGCATCGCCGTGAGCGGCGGCACGGGCGAGGCGCGCAGGCTGGGAGCGCGAAAGACGTCAGGGCGAGCGAAGAGACAAGCGCAGGCCGCGCACGCCGAGAAAGCGGATTGCTCTCGCCCTCGACCGTAAGCCTAGGAATCGGCTTGTCGCCGCCGGCATCGAGCGTGCCGAACGGTCACCGGGTCGATGCTGCGCCCAGACGGCGATTCGACGGTACGACCGCGATATTGTTCCTCGTCGGGGAGTTGGCGCCGTTCGTGGAACAGCAACTCCGGTGCGCACGCAGCCGGATGCCATCGCAGATCGCGGGATCGAGTCCCTCGAGCTCGGCCGGGTCGGCGATGTTCAGCAAGACGCGCGAATCGGCGTGCCTATCCAGCGTGACGCGCCGGTGCGCAGCGCGGCGCTCTTCTGCCAGGGCGCGCGAGGCGGAGCGGCACGTGCGTCGTTCTCGAACTAGCGCGCGCGCAGTCGGCCCAGGGATCGACGATCAGGCACGCCGCGATGCGCATCCACCAGCGCGTCACCGGAGAGTTCGGCGAGGCCGACGCTCGAGGACCGACGACGGCCGGCACGCCGCGCAGACCGGGCAAGCATTGCAACGTGGCTCGGTGGCGCTGCCGCGCGGTCAGTACGAGTGGCACCACCGTGCGACCAGTCGATGGCGAGGAATCGCGACGGCGCGAGATCCGACCGCAGCGACTGATAGCGCCTGGTCGGAACGTCGGACGCCATCCGACGTCCCTGCGAGCGCCGGCAAGGACGCGGTCGCGGATGTCGCGCAGATCCGCGGCGCGCGCGCGAAAGTACTCTCATCACTCCGGATGACTCGTAACCCGCCGCCTCCGCGTCCATCGCGTCGACTGCCATGCGTCGTGCGCCGCGCGACCGCGCGCGATCGCCGCAAATGCCGTCTCTGCTAGCACGTCGTCCTCAAGCAGCGCGACCTGGAAGCCCAGGATCTCGGCGGCCTCGCTCGGCCGACCGTTCCGCGAGGTGCCGTGGTTCGCCGAGCGCCTTCGCCAACGCGGTGCGCAGCGCCTGCGTCTCGGTCTCGATCGGCGCCGGACGCGATCCGCGCGCCGGCGATCGGGCGCGAATTGCGACCGAGCGGGCCCAAAGCGATGCCGGGCGACGCGGAGCGGCCGGCAGTGCGCTTTTCCATCATCCGTTGGGCCGTTTCGAGGACGCCTCACCATCGACCGCGAAGCCGCCTTCGACCAGCGCGAGGATCGCCGCGAGAGCAACCGCAGCATCCGGCCGCTCGCGCGAAAGTGCAACGTTTCCACCCTTTGGCGGCCTTGAACGCGCATGACCTTCACCGGGCTTTTGGCATCGACCCAGCGGGCCCGCCGTCGTCGCGTGCGAACTCGATGCTTGCGCCAAAGCGCTTGGCGAGCTGCGTCAGCTTGACGGGAGTGGGCCGGGCATGCAGGCCTGACGTCGTTGGTGAGCAACGCCGAACCGGTGAGCGAAAGTCTCGGACGTGAGCGGTACGGTTGCGTCGATCAGGCGGTTCCGGTTGGCGACGACTCCTCGGCCGTCCGGGCGCACCGCGTCGAGCGCCGCACCGCCGGACGCTTCGTGCGGCGTGCCATCACCGCGCCCTCGACGACCGGCGCTTCGCAGACGAGCACCTCTGTCGCGTCGCGCCGGGTCGAGCAGTCTCGATCGCCATTTCGCTGTTGGTCTCCGCGCCGCCCAGGTCGACGAGAATCACGACACCCGCCTCCGACCAGCGCGCGATCGATCGCCGCGATGAATGGCGGCCGACGTCCGTGCCCAGACCGCCGTCCGGATTGCCGCCGGTCCACGCGTGAGCGGCACAGCTGTCTCCAACCATCTGCCGCACCATGTCGGCGGCGCCTTCCGGCGACCTTCGGCGAGTGCGACACGATCACGACTCCGACGTTGGCCACGTTCATTCCTCCATTGCCGCGCAGACTCGCGGCGATCATCAGCGACGACGACGCGCGCCCGGATCCATGTGTCCGATCGAGCGCTCACCCAGGAACGACGCGCGGCCCTTGCGGCCTTCATCGGCACCGTCGCGGTCGGCCGCGGCCAACGCGCGTCGAGCTAGCGGCAGTCGTCCCGCAGCCCGGTCCCGCCCGTCGGCGAGCTCCTCGTGCACTGGGACGAGCACGTCGAGCATCGTCTTTCTGACCGACGTCCGGAGCGCCCGATCTTCTTGACTGCGGCGATCGCCGCGGCAAACGCGCGCACCACGTCGTCATACGGTCGGCACGCCGGCAGTTCCTTGCCCAGCGTCGTAAGAGAGCGTCCCGATACAAGGGCCCGGACGGCCCGCCGACTTTCATGACGAGCGTCAGCGCCGACGACCTTCGAGCGCATCCGGCAGCGGCTTGCGCTGCGACTTCGTCGAGCTGGTCCAGCACCGCCGCGGCGCCGCGTCTCATGTTCGAGCTCCGTGATCACCGTCGCCGATGGCCTGGTCGAGCGACGGTCAGTTCGTCGGCATGCGCGATCACCGTGTCCGTCACCGCTTCGATCAGCCTCGCTGCGCAGGTCGTGTCCATGACGCGTATCTCAGTGCGGCCGCAGGCGCTGCTCGCCGTCGGCGGAAAAACAGCGGGCGGTGCGAGATCGATGTCCACCGCATCGCCGACGGCAGCCCCGCGTTGCGATCACACAGCGTCACCACTCTCCGTTTCTGGCGATCATCACGTGCAGGTGATTCTGGTCGCCCAGATGCTCGATCCACCTGACCCGGCCGACGGCGTTGACCGTTGGCGCTCTCAGATGCGCACAGTGCTCGGTGCGCACGCCGATCGCTGCCGTTTCCGGCGGTGCGACAACGTCGGCGGACACACCGCTCCGCGGCATCAGGTTGATCGCCGGGCTGCCGAGCCGCGTAGCCACGTAGGCATTGACCGGGTCCGCGCATAGATCTCGCGCGGGCTGCCGATCTGCACACAGACCGGCCTGCCTGCGAGCACGCCGGATGTGCGTGGCCATGGTCATCGCTTCCGGTCTGGTCATGCGTGACGTAGAGGATCGTCGTGCCGAGCTCGCGCTGGATGCGCTTGAGTTCGACACGGAGCTCTGCGCGAAGCTTGGCGTCGAGCGACGACAACGGCTCGTCCATCAGGTAGACTGGACGGGCGCCGCACCAATGCGCGGCCGATCGCCACGCGCTGCATCTGTCCCGCCCGAAAGCTGCGTCGCGCGGTTGGCGAGCTTGTCCTCGATGTGCAGCAGCCGCGCGATTTCACTCGACCCGCGCGCGGATTCGTTCCTCGGGTTGCGCGCCGCGCCGGCGAGCGCAGCGGGAAACGCGAGATTGTCGTAAACGCGTGAGGTGCGGATAAAGCAGAGTACTGCTGGAACACGAACGCCGTGTCGCGCGTCGCCGGTGGATCGAGTGTCATCGTCCCGGCCGGCGAGCCGAACGCTGCCGGCGTCGGGCATCTCTGGAGTCCGGCCACCAGCCGCAGCGTCGTGGTCTTTCCGGCCCCGGTCGGTCCGAGCAGCACGAGGAATTCACCATCGCCGACGCGCAAGTCCGAGGTCGGCGACGGCCACGGTCGCGCCGAAACGCTTGGTCACGCCGGACAGGACGAGTTCAGCCATGCGCAGCCTGACTCGTGCAGCGCGGTGCGGCAGCGCGCGGCCGGACGCGCGATCGAACAGCGACAGGAGCCCGGGTGTGAAGCGACAGGCCTGTGTGCTCGCCGGGCTGCACGTGAATGCGTCTGGCTGGAATGCGCCTTCACGCGAGTGCCGGTCGTCGGTGTTGAGCGTGACGATCTGCGTCGTGCCCAGATACTCGGCGTCCACGACTTCCGCGCGCAGCGGCGCGTCGCTCCGACAACTCGATGTGCTCCAGGACGCACGCCGAGGACGAGCTTCTGGCGTCCTCTCGCGCCTTCGCGGCACCTCCGGCAGCGCGACGTCGCACGTTGTCGCACGTCGCACGGTCCGGTCGTGTCGACGTCACGCGACCTCGAAACGGCAGGAAGCTCATCGGCGGCGAGCCGATGAAATCCGGCCGACGAACAGCGATGCGGGTCGATCGTAGATGTCCTGCGGCGTTGCCGAGTTGTTCGACGATCCGGTGATTCATCAACGCGATCGTATCCGCCATCGCCATGGCCTCGAGCTGGTCGTGCGTGACGTAGACGGTGGTCGTGCCTTCAGGCGGTCATGCAGTGCCGCGCAGCTCGCCGCACATCAGGTCGCGGAACTCCGCGTCGAGCGCGCCGAGCGGCTCGTCGAGCAGGAAGGCCAGCGGCTCGCGCACGATCGCGCGGCCGTGAGCGCGACGCGCTGGCGGTCGCCGCTCGACAGGCCCGAGACCGAGCGGTCGAGCAGATGCGTCGATGCGCAGCGATGCGCGCGGCTTCGTCGACGCGGCGCTTCACGTCGTCGCGCGCAGCATGCCCTGCGACCTGCAGCAGGATGAGGCGATGTTCGTCCGCACGTTCATGTGGGGATACAGCGCGAACAACTGGAACACGAAACGCGATGTCGCGCTGCGATGCGCGCTTTGAACGTCACGTCCTCGCCGCCGAGCAGGATGCGCCCGGACGTCGGCAGCTCGAGCCCGGCGATCATGCGCAGCGTCGTGGTCTTGCCGCAGCCGGAGGGCCCGAGCAGCAGAAGAAATCGCCGTCCGGCACGGTGAACGTCGAGTCGCGCACGGCGGTGAACTCGCCGAAGCGACTTGTGCAGATTCTCGACCCGGATCTCGGCCATCCTCGCGTCACTCGGGAATTTCGACACGACGGTGAACAGCAGCGTGCCGACCAGCGTGGTGAGGAAGGACCAGCGTGTAGAGCGTCGAGCCAGAACGGCTGCAGCAGCATGAATACGCCGAGTGCGCGATGATCGCGGTGCGCGACCCATCTCCATGCGGTCCGCGTCGCAGCCATCGCGGCCAGCTCTGCGTCGCGTGTTGCGTGACTCGCGCGCTCATTTGCGCAGCGCTCCGAACGTGATGCCGCGCAACAGGTGCTTGCGCAGCAGCACGGTGAACACGAGGATCGGCAGCAGAAACAACGTGGTGCCCGCCGCCACGGCGGGCCAGTCCTGGCCGCCCTCGCCGATGATGATCGGGATGAACGGCGGCGCGGTCTGCGCCTCGCCGGAGGTCAACAGCACGGCGAACGCGTATTCGTTCCACGCAAAGATCAGGCAGAAGATCGGCGGTGGCGGCGATGCCCGTCGCTGGCCTGCGGCAGCACCGACCTGAAGAACGCCTGCAGGCGCGTGTAGCCGTCGATCATGCGCGGCTTCCTCGTACTCGCGCGGGATCTCGTCGATGAAGCCCTTGAGCAGCCAGACGGCAAGCGGACACGTTCACGGCCGTGTACAAGCAGGATCATGCCGAGCGCGGTGTCGGACAGGCCGAGCTCGCGGTACATCAGGTAGATCGGGATGGCCACCGCGATCGGCGGCATCATGCGCGTCGACAGGATGAAGAACAGCAGATCGTCCTTGCAGCGGTACCCTGAAGCGCGAGAAGGCGTAGGCCGCGAGCAGTGCCGAGCGACGACCGACGAGGACGGTCGAGCCGAAGGCGATGATCAGCGAGTTGATGAAACGCGGCGGCGTAGTTGGACGGGCCGGCGATCGACCATGTTGCGCTTGCGCGCGATGCTCGTCGCAGTACGCCGGTCGCGGGCGGCAAGTGTGCGCGATGTATTCGGCGTCTGCCGCGATGCGCGTGGTGAACAGGTTGCAGTAGCCTTCGAGCGATGGCTGTGAACACGACCTTGGGCGGATAGGCGATCGAGTCCGGTCGGCGATCTTGAAGCCGGTCAGGAAGATCCAGACCAGCGGCACCATCGTGATCAGCGCGTAGAGGACGACCAGCACGCCGGCGATCCGCTTGGACGCGCGGCGACGGCTCGACGACCGAATGGGCGGTGGCTGATGCCGCATGACAGCTCCAGCGGTTCTTCACCCGGTTCAGCGCCTTGACGTAGATGTTGGCGAGGCCGAACACGGAGACGAACAGGATGATCGCGAAGGCCGACGAATAGCCGGTGCGCCATTTCTCGAACGCTTCGCGCTTGAGCGTGATCGAGGCGACTTCGGTGGTCGAGCCCGGCCCGCCGCAGGTCAACAGGTTGACCATGTCGAACATCTTGAAATTCTCGATGCCGCGGAAGAGCACGGCCAGCATGATGAAGGGCAGCGCCATCGGCAGCGTGATCGACCAGAACTGCCGCCACTGTCGAGGCACGGTCGACCTCGGCGGCTTCGTAGATGTAGTCCGGGATCGAGCGCAAGTCCGGCGAGGCAGATCAGCATCACGTAGGGCGTCCACATCCAGGTGTCGACGATGATGATCGACCACGGCGCCAGCTTGACCGAGCCGATCATCTCGAACGAGCGACGGTCGGAATGCCGGTGAAGAACGACGACGATGTAGTTGAACAAGCCCGATCTGCGGCTGATACAGGAACGCCCAGAAATTGCCGACCACGGCGGGCGACAGCATCATCGGAATCAGGATCACCGTCGTCCAGAAGCCGTGCCCGCGAAACCGCCGGTCGATCAGATAGGCGAGCGTGAAGCCGAGCAGCGTCTGCAGCAGGATCGTCCAGAACAGGAAGTGCGCGGTCGCCTGCATCGCCGCCCAGATGTCGGGGTCGGTCAGCACCGACGACGTAGTTGTCGATGCCCACGCCCGACACGGCCGCATTGGTCCGATTGGCGCGGTAATTCGTGAACGAGAGCCGAAGTCGTCCACAACAGCGGAAAGATGTTGATCGCGAGCAGCAGCAGGACGATGGTCGGCGTGATGAACAGCCACGCGAGCGCGCGGTCGGACAGTCCGCGGACGCGGCGCGCCAGCGGTTCGGGCGTGCCGTGCGCCGCGCTGTCCAGGATGGCCTGCGGGTCGAGCGCGGTCATGATCTCGAATCGTAGCTGCGGCTGTCACGATACCCCCGGCGGCGCGACCCGGGGATGGCTGCGCGGCGAGAGCGACGATCCTCCGCTACTTGATCTTGCCTTCCTCCTTGAAGATCTTCGTCCAGTCGGCGACTGAGCAGGTCGAGCGCCTCCTTCGCCGTGCCCTTGTCCGCGACGACGTAATCGTGGACGCGCTTTTGCATGTCGAGCAGCAGCGTCGCGTACGATCGGCTCGGCCCAGAAGTCCTTCACCATGTCCATCGACGTGCAGGAACTCCCGGCGAACGGCGCGCTCTTCACGAAGCTCGGATCCTGCAGCACCGCTTTCAGGCACGAGTAGCCGCCCAGCGCCCACCATTTCTTCTGCACGTCGGGCTGCGCGAACCACTTGATGTACTGCAGCGCGTCGTCCGTTGTGGCTCGGAGTACGCGACGACCGAAATGCCCTGCCCGCCGAGCTGCGTGTACTGCTTGGTCGCCGCCGGATTGACGAAGAAGCCGATCTTGTTCGCGCCGACATTCCGTCCTTGTACAGGCCCGGGAAGAACGCGAACCAGTTCATCTGCATCGCCACCTGGCCGGACTTGAAGGCGTCGAGGCCTTCCTGCATGTAGGCGTTGGTCATGCCCGGCGCGGTGCAGCACTTGTAAGAGCGCCTTGTAGACCTCGAGGCCCTTCACGGCGTCCGGCGAATTGACGAAGCCTTCCATCTGGTACGGCTTCTTCGGGTTGTCGTACTTGAAGCCGTACGGATAGAGGACGTTGGTCACGCCCATCGTGATGCCCTCGGAGCCGCGCTCGGTGAAGATGTAGCGCCGTAGACCTTCTTGCCGTCGATCTGTCGCGGTCCTGGAAGAACTTCGGCGACCTGCTGGAACTCGTCCCACGTCTTCGGCGGCGCGAGGTCGCGTCCGTACTTGCGCCTTGAACTCGGCTTCTGCAGCTCCGGCTTGCGCGAACCAGTCCTTGCGATAGCGTCCAGCCCGACCGCGTCGCCCATCGCCGGCAGCGCCCAGTAGTTCGGCGTGTTCTTCGGCCACTCGGAATAGCCGAGCACCGTCGGCCGGCATGAAGTCGCTCATCTTGATGCCGTTCCTTGGCGAAGAAGTCGTTGAGCTTGACGTAGTGCCCGTTCTCCGCCGGCGCCGCCGATCCATTGGCTGTCGCCGATCATCAGATCGCACAGCTTGCCCTTCGAGTTGAGCTCGTTGAGCAAACGGTCGGCGTAAGCTCGGCCACGGGACGAACTCGAACTTCATGTTGATGCCGGTCTTGGCCGTGAAGTCCTTCGGACAGCTCGACGAGCGCGTTGGCTGGATCCTCACGCGGCCCAGCACAGCGTGATGGTCTTGGTTTGCGCCTGCACTGCAGAAGAGAAGACCAGCATCGCCGCGAACGCCGACCGCGCTGGCGCGAGTTGCACTTCTCTTCATGACCGGATCCTCCTGATGATGGTGTTCCCTGTCGTCGGCCAAGGGCGGGCGCCGCAGGGCCGGCATGTTGCGTGAAACCGTGTTTAGCATCCAGCGTTTCGCTAACATTGCAAGGCCTGCGGCGAGAATTTTTTCATGTTGCAGTGCAGCGTAAACCTCGGTCGGCACTTCTGGGACAGGCTGCGCACAGTAAACTGTCGTTCGTTGGACCTGTTCTGCGCGCGGCTTAGCGCGGCGACGAACGGTCCCGAATCTGCCCGTAGTGCGGAGCGGTGCGAGGCGCATCGCAGGGGATGCGACGCGCACGGATCGGTCTTGCCCCGTGCCGGACGACTAGCCCAGCGCGATGCCTCGTCGGATTGCGGTTGCGCGGCGGGGTGGGCCGACCAGGGAAAGATTTCTCGGTCGGTGGGCTGAGTGGGCTGGCGCTTGGGATCGACGCCGGTAAGTGCCAGGATCCCGGCTCTTTGAACCACAAACATAGAAGCCCTCCGTCGCGTCCGCGTAGCGTGGTGCGGCTTCGTCCGGGTCTCCACCGTGGTCACTGCGATCACCCACGGACCGTTGGCCGTTTCTTGAAGATGCCAGGGACTCGTACTCGACCCCATAGTGCCGATAAACTGCGATGCTTCCTGGCGCAGAGCACCTTGTAGCTGGGACGCGAACTCTGCCAGGGTCGGACATGGAACCGCGAAGCGGAAACGCGCTACACGACAAGTGTCATGACAACCTCTCTCGAGAAGTTTGCACGATGAATTGTACTGAACTGCGGCCATCACAAGGTAACCGACGACCGTGACCGGAGCAAGGCGCACCGAGAGGCGATGTGCGGCGAGTGCTAGCCATGTCGACGTAGACACATCCGGAAAATAGCTACTTGAGCTCCAGGCCCGCGGCCAAGTGCGACCGGCGACCACCACTGCCACTTGAGCCGCGACGCTCCTTATACCCGCGCCGTGTCGCGACCCTTTTGCACGCAGCTCCGCCAAATTGGCGAGCGAGGTCGATACATCGGGATGGTTGGGCCCGAGTGCCTTCTCCAAAATTGCCGACGACCGCGCCAAGAGCGGCTCTGCGGTCGCGTAGTGACCCTGGTCTGCGTGCAGTGAAGCGAGGTTGTTGAGCGAGATCGCTACGTCGGGATGGTCCGGGCCGAGGGCTCGCTCGTAGATTGCCAGCGCGCGCTTGTCAGGAGTGGCTGCGCCAGCGCATGCCGACCCTGGCTGCGATAGAGGACTGCGAGATTGTCCAGCGGAGGTGGCTACATCGGGATGGTCGGGGCCGAGCACTTTCTCCCGTATCGCTAATGCGCGCGTGGAGCGGCTGCGCCAGCGCATACTGACCCTGCGCGCAATGAGGGATCGCAAGATTGTTGAGCTGAGCTTGCCACGACCGGATCGTCGTGGCCGAGTGCCTGTTCCCGGATGGCCAGTGCGCGCGTGTGGAGCGGTTCCGCCCGCGCGTATTGCCCCTGGACGCGATACAGGTTTGCCAGGTTGGTGAGCGAAGTCGCGACATCGGATGGTCTCGACCGAGCATCTGCTCGCGGATCGCCAGTGCGCGCTCGTGGAGCGGCTGCGCCTTTCCATGACTGGCCTTGAACGCAATGGAGCACCGCCAGATTGTTGAGCGCGCCGGCCACGACGGGATCGATGCGGACCCAGCACCTTCTCCTTGATGGCCAACGAACGCTCACGGAGCGGTTGCGCCAACGCGTACATGGCCCTCGTCGCAATAGAGCATCGCCAGATTGTCGAGCAGAGCCGGCCAACGACGGTGTTGGCGCAGACCGAGAACCTTCTCCTTGATTGCCAGCGAGCGCTCGAGACAGAGGGTTGCGCCAGCGCACGAGTGTCCTCGACCGCGATGAGACCCGCGGCGAGATTGTCGAGGCTGACTGGGCTGCACATCAGGGATGGTCGGGACCGAGCGGCGGCTTCTCACGTGCGTCGCCAGTGCGCGCGTGTGGGAGCGGTTGCGCCAGCCCGTACCGACCTTGCGCGCAGTAGAGGGACCGCCAGATTGTATGGGCGAGAAGCTTGCAACAGCAGGATCGTCCGGACCGAGCACCTTTTCCCGGATGCAGCCAATGCGCGCCGATGCAGCGGCTGCGCCTCGCTCGCGCATATCGGGCCCTGGACGCTGATGGCAGATTTGCCGGGTTTGGCGAGCGAAGTGGCCACGTCGGGTGATGTGGACCCGAAGTAGTTGTTCGCGGCAATGGCCAGTGCACGCTCGTGGAGCGGCTGCGCCGCTCCATACCGCCCCTGGACGCAATGGAGCTACCGCCAGACTGTTGGAGTGCGCCGGCCACTCTGCGGAGTCGTGGGGACCCGGGACCGTTTCCTTGATTTCTAACAGAGCGCCTCGTAGAGCGGCTGCGCCGAGCGCAGACTGACCTTGGTCGCAATAGAGAGCGTCGCCGGGGATTGTCAGAGCGAGCACGCGAGCACCGTGGACTGTTCCGGGCCGAGCCTCCGGACGCTGCGCACGAGCAGCGTCTTTGCAGCGCAGCCACGGCTTCGTCCGTACTGCCCTGCTGGGCGCGGAGCCGTTCGACTTCCGTCAGCAGCGCGCATCGCAGTCGCCGCCTGGGCTTTTCGATCAGAATCTTTCACAAAGGTTGGAGAGGCGCTGGGGCGTAGAACCACGCGACTAGCGATATCGGGACGCGTCACTCGGCGCAGCCTTTGCGGATGGCCAATAGGGGCGCTGGACGGCACCTATCACCCGCCGAGCGGCGTGACGCCGATCCCGGCGCTGGCCCGTGATGTCCGGCCCTTTCCCTGTGTCGCTGCGGTCATCCGGCAAGCAGATTTGCCGTGCCATCAGGTCGACGAGAATCCGACCCGCGCCAGCGGCTGGCGCGCCGGGAACAAGCGCGTCGATGCGTAACAGACGGACGTCGGCGCGAGGCAATGCCTGGTCCTGGGCGGCCGCTGGACCGATTGGCCCCTGGCAGGCGCTCTTGCACACGGAGCGCTGACGACGGCGTGCCGCCGCCTGGGCAGCTTGGCCCGCAAACGGATCGTGCACACGCCGGCCGAGAGGATGCAAATCGAGGACTACACTTTGCCAGTCGGTAAAGCCACGATTGCACTCTGCCGTCGCCTCGATAGTCGCCAAAACAGGCATCCGTCGGCGCAAACGGCGATCGAACTCGGTTAAAGGAGCGATGGGCGGCCAGGGAGGCGCCGGCCTCGGACGCTGAGTCCTCGGCGCTTAGAAGCAACACCGATCGCCGGTAGCCTGTCACCGGGGGCAGCCGCTCGTGGCCGTTGGTGGCGGAGGCCATTCTGCTCATCGTTGCCATTGGCGCGCTCCTTCCCCGGTTCGCGTTGCTGGGGCGCAGGCAACGGGTCGCGACGGGCGATTCGCCGAAGCTATCGTCGCCGTCGCGGCGCTGCCCGATCCCGTCCTGCCGCAGCTCTGTCGCAAGCGTGGGATCTTATGCGAGAGCCTATCGTCCGCGATCGTCTGTGGGACGGACAGACGCGAGTGACCTGAGCGCCATGGCATCGATGGCATCCCGCCTCGAACTGCAGCGCTGGCGGCCGGCACGACAGGCGTTTCTCGCGCCGCCGCAGGACGCGGCAGGCGCGGCTCGCCGACCTTCGGCGGCAACTGCGCGAAGGTCAAGACGATGTGCTCGTGCTTGGCGACGCCATGAAGGCCGACCGAAGCGGAGATCCAGCCTTTCATCAAGCGCTACTGGATTCGACACTGCGAACGGGAGGGCCGCTCCGCTTTTTCCTGCGCGTACGAGGTGTGGACGCCGCGCTGCGGAAGGTCCCGCGCGCCCGGGTGCGAAGTCGTGAAATCCCGCGCGCCAACGCGGTAGCTTCTGCTCGGTGCAGCCTCGACGGCCATCGCATCGTCAGCGTCGATTGGCGGCGTTGCCGCGCTGCCGCAACCGCTCCTGCCACATCACGCCGTGCTGCGCTGGCTTCGGGACCGTCGCGGCGCTCTCCGCGACTGCCGCTCTGATGGATGACGCACGCATCGCGTCGATGAGGATCGAAGAACAAAGCGATGTTGCGCTGCTTCGGTCAGCGGGCTGGCAGTGGGCGGCCTGGGCAGTCGCTGGGTTTGGTACTGCTGAATCTGAGCCGCCGCGCGGGCGCCGCGTTATTGGCTTAGCGCTCGCGCTGACGATGTGGGCCGCTGCGGCGTGGGTCGGTCCGCGTGCCATGGCCCTTCGCATCCGGACGTTCGCTGGTGTGCTGGCTCGCGAATCGGCGTACCCGCTCGGCGATGCCGCGCTACGGAATTTCGTGCTCTGGCTGCTGGCAGCGGCGATCGTCGTGCTCGATCTGCACGCCGTGGTTGCGGAAGACTGCTCGCGTCGCGGGCCGCAAAGGCGGCCTCTCCGTCGGTTACCCCGGCCTCGTCTTGGCGACCGGGATCGGATTCTGCTTGCTCGTGCTCGACCTGTCGGCAAACGGGCAGCCGGGCAACCGCTATCTCGCGCTCTACCATCAGGGTCATCTATGGTTCGGCATGCTGGCGCTTCAGCCGTCGTTGCATTCGTGCGCGCAGCCGCTCGGACGCTCGCTATCGTGATGCTATCACTCTTCGATGGCCTCGCGAGCAGCGTCGGACAAGCGCGGTTGGGCGCGGCAGGTGGTGCGACAGCTGTTTCTGGTGTCGATGCTGGCGCTGGTCGGTGCCGTCGGGTCGCTGCTGCCCAACTCTCCCAGCTCACATCTGAGATCGGTCGCCTGTGGCTCATCGGGTGCGGCCTGGTTCTTCTTCATGCGCGGCACACCGTTCACCGAGCGGCTCGCCCGCAGCGGGCAACTCGCTCGCTTCGCTCTTCCGTTACGTCTGGCCGCTGCTGTTCGTGGTCAGTGTTGTCCTGATCGGCGCAATGGCTGATCACCCGCGATAGCGGGACCGTTGCTGATCGCAGGATATGGCGGCGGGCGCCTTCGTCGCGGCGTCGGTGGCGATGTGGTTGTATCAGCGACGTCGGCACGATCGCACTCGGCGCTACGCGCTCGGCGGTGGTCCTGTTCGCGGGTGGATCCTCGCGCACCACCGTCGCGTTATTTCGATTCGGTTCTCTTGACGAGGTCGCGGCAGGGCGACTCGAGAATCTTGCGGCGCCACTCGCATCGGCCAACGATCAGCTCGCCTTGGTTACCTGGTTTCAACGAGCCGCGCCCGCCGGCGGGGTTCGGGACCGGCGCGGTCCCCTGGTGCGGCTTCGGCGCGGCCGCCGCCTGCGCCGGCGTGTCCCGGCGCAGATCCAGAGCGACTACACGTTCACGGCGATGGTTGGCGCGTTCGGCTGGACGGCGGCCTGGTCGCTTACGATCGGCTGCGCGCTATGGCTGCACGCGCTCATCCGCAGCCATGGGCTGGCGACGCGCGGCGAGCCCCGCTTCGTCCGCGTCGGACGGCCGCATCGGCGAACGACCATCAGGCGTTCCTGAGCTGGCTTTGCGTGACGTGGGTCGTGCTCGCCCTGTGCCAGCTCGCAGTGACCGTCGCAGGCAATCTCGCGGTCATTCCGCTCACCGGTGTCACGTTCCCGTTCGTGAGCTTCGGCCTGACTTCGCTCGTGGTGAACATGTCGATGCTCGGGCTGGCCGATCAACGGTCAATGCACGAAGGACGAGGGCGCGAATGCCTGAACGCGCGACGGCTGACATTGCTGCAGCTCGCGATCGCGGCGAGCACGGCGGTCGTGCCCGTGCTGCTTGTCGTGCTGCTGATCGTCGCTTCCGCACGGCTGGCGGACGACACCAAGCCACGCGCACAACAGCGATCGGCACGTTAGCGTTCGACACGTCGCCGCGCTCAAGACGTTCGAATACGCGATCGTCCGGCGCGATCGCGTGACTGCCGCGCTGCCATCCGCGGAGGCGCTGCTCGAGCGCTTCCCGCAGTGTCGTAGCGCATGGGATGGCCGCGGCGGCACGCTGAGCCGCGTCGCGGCGATTCTTGACGCGCTCGCCGGATGCAGAGTTCGTCGGTAGCAACCGGATGGCGCTGCAGCTCGACGAGATCGATCAGGCGCTGCTCGCGTTCAGCACGCGGCGATAACCGGCGGGTGAGCGACGCGCGTGGGCTTCGACAGCTGCGCGTTGGTTCGACGCGGTACGCCACCGCGCTGCAAACGCCGATCGAGACTCCCGATTACCCCGGTGTCACTGTTCGCCGTGCAATGCGCGGACATCGCGGGCGCCGTGTCGGCGCTCGCGCGCGCGAACGGGCGAATGCTCGCCGCGCTGGCCTGGCGCGGCACCGAAGTCGACCGCGTGATTGCGCGCTGGCGTCCGGACCAGTTCGTCGAGATCTCGGCCCGTAACGTTGCGCGCGCAAACCCGTGGTCCGGCATTCCGGGTTGCGTCTACTTCGGCAGCTCGGCGAAGGATGTCGACGCGAACGAAGAGGGCGCCACCTATTTCCTCGGCGGCGTGCGCGGGCAGGACGACCGCCTGTGCAAGCGCGCCGACATGCGCGGCATCGTCGACGACAATGGGCACGCGCCACTCGCGCTGCGCCTCGCGGGCGAGCCGAGTCCCGACATGCCTGTCGGCGACGAGCGCTGGAAGGTGCCGCCATCGCTCGGCGCCATGCTGCAGCCGCTGGAGACCGCTGCATCGGCCCGTCAGGGTCCGCTGTATCGTCTCGCATACCGCCGCCGGTGACGGAACCGCAGAGCTCGGCGGCGAGCTATCGCTATGGTCCGAACCGGATCGCCCTCGGTGGCGCACCGGTCGACGTCGGCTTCTCGATCGACCTCACGATCGATCCGTCGCTGCAGGCGCTGGCACAGCAGACAGCCGCGTGCTACACGGGCGCGGAATGACGTCTGTCGCGCGCTCGATATTCGCCGCAAGGAGGACGCGGCCGCTAGCCGTCGGGCACGGACTGCTCGAGCACGCGATGGTTCGCATGGCCGCGGTGGCGGTGATCGACGTCGAGAGCGGCCGCATCGAAGCGCTCGCCGGCGCGCTCTCGCCGTGCACGCGCGCAGGAATACGACGGGCCGGGACGGTCAGCGCACTGCGACAAGCGCCTGCCGTACCCCATCCGGTATCGGCCCGACGCGCTACTGAACCCTGCCGTTTTCCACGACGCGATGCCGGGCTCGATCGATCAAGCCGATCATGGCCGCTGCATTCCTCTCCGATCCGGCGGTCGGTGCGCGCTGGTTGGCCGCGCGAGCGCGCGGAGATCAGCACGGTCTGCCGACGGCGCTGCCGTCCGCCGGACAGCTTGCGCGGTCAGTTGATGCGTTCGAATTCCGCGCGCTTTCTCGATCGCATGTTTTGCGCCGACAAGGGTTTTGCGCGCTTGCGAGCGACCGTGGGAGATCCAGGCGATGGCGCTCAGCGTTCGGTTGGAACGGTGGTTGCGGCGCGCCGAGCGACGAATGCGGGAAACGCGATCTGCTCGTTCGGGCGCACGTTCGACGGGCATGGCGACGACGGCTGGTGCCGCCGCTGGCGCTGGCCGTTCCCTACGGTCGCCTCTCTGACCGAACCGCTCGGAGGAAAGCTCGGGGCGCCGATTCGGATTGCGTCCCGCGACGCAGCTCGACACAGCGAGAGTTGCGGCAGTGCGCCGCGGGCCCCGACGGGCAGCGAATGAACAAGGACGACTGGGGAAAATGCAGCGGCGGCGTGGTGGTCGATATCGTGGCCGAAGGTTGGGGACAGGGGCCACGCGCGGGCGAGCGCGCTCGGCGGCGCGGGCATGATGGCAATGCTCGCCGCGGCGGCCAACGGCCAGACGCAGGTATACAGAGCCGCATCTGGTGCAGGCCGTGCGCGGTGCAGGCGCCGGCCGATGTGTCGGTATCTGCGCTGCGAGTCGCGCGCCGACGCGGAGTCCAATCGCATTGCGCGCGACGCTGCGGAAGTGATCATCAGCGGCCTTTCATTCAGCCATCGCGCGGGAACAGCGCGACTGGCGTGCGAGCAGGTGTTCGATGCGCGCACTGTGCGCGCAGATGGACTGGATCGCGCGGCAAGACGGGGACGCCGACGTTTCCCAACGACGATCGCTCGCTCGACGACCTCGCGCGCCTGTGCACGCCGGCGTGGCCAGCGACCGCGGCGCGACCGCGACGCGTGTGGCCCGCTGCGACCGTACAAGTGGTACGTCGCCGCGTACCGCACCGATCCCGCCGATCGCGCGCTGGAACGAAAGTCGATCGGCGTGCTGACCGAGCGCAACTGGCTCGCCGACACCGGGCGCGTTCACGGCGCCGGCGATCACGGACCCAATCCCGCGGCCGAGATCGCGATGCAGATCGCCGGGCGCCACGCGGGCGTCCTGGCGCAGAGTACCGTCGTGGCTCAGGGGCCAAGTGAAGCCGTTGCGCAAGCGCGTGCACGCAACGCTCGATCGCGTCGCCGCACTCCGGCGCGGAAGCGATCGGCGGACCGCTCGTGTGGACCTTCGACGGCGCGTTTGCGGAGTGTCTCGCCGACATGGAGGATGCCCTGCGCCGCGCGATCGTCCAGGTGGGCGACGTCGCGTCGATCGCCGTGCTGATTGAAATATCGCTTCCCGACGCTGAAGCGTCGCGTCGCCGCCGGCGATGCGATCCAGCCGGCGTGGGGGCAGATGCCTGGAGCGGATGTCGGAGCGGTACGGACTGCCGGCGCCGCCGCGGGTGCGCCCATCTGGACGTCGAAGGGCCGCTCGCCACACTGGTAATCGCGTACCGAAGCTAGCACGCCGAGCGCACATGGCGTAAGGGCAGGATCATGAAGCTCGAAGGGCTGGATGCTGAAGAAAGGTGAATGGGATGGGCGACCCGGGGCGCGCGACGACGCCGCAGATCGAAGCCGGCGGCGCGCGAGCCGAGAATCGAGCGCGAGCCGAGCAGCGGCGTCGAGCAGCGCGGCGCCGTCGTAGACGTCGAGAACCTCGGGTCCGTATCGCGCCGTTGATCGGGGCGATTCGCGAGGAGCTGGAGCACTTCGTGCGAACCAGCTTCGCCTGCATCTCGCGATCGCCGAGCGCGACCGCTACGTGCTGCGCGTCCGTCGAGGTCGAGTGCGACGAAAGCGACGAGCATCGCGAGCTGCTGCGCAGGTTCATCGCGCGAGTTCAAGCCGGAGCAGATCAAGCACTATCTCGCGAAGGAGGTGATCGCCGGCTTGCGCAACGCGAGCGCGATCGACCTGTCGCAGTTCGCCGGGCTCAACGCTGCGCAACAAGACGGTAGCGCAAACCGAGGACACGGAACGTTACGGCGAGCTGCATCGCCGAGTTGCGACGCGGCTCGCCGCAAAGCGTCGCGCGCCCGTATCGAGTGACGCTTCTCGGACGCTGGTCGCAGCTCGATGCGACTGCCCCTGTCGAGCGAACGCAGCTCGCTGGGCCGGAGACGCGCAAACGCCGCTTGCCACGCAGACGTTCGCGATCGATATCGAGGATGCGGGCGGCGCTCGCCGCGTCGAGCTCCCATCCGTCGTGCCGGGCCGTCGCTATGCCGTCGGCAAGGGAGAGGGTTGCGACATCGTCGTCGACGGGGCCTATGCCAGCCGCCGGCATTGCGAGATGTGGTTCGACAAAGGCGCCTGGTGGGTCGTCGACGCCGGATCGACCAACGGCATTCGCGGTCGAGTCGGCCAATGGCGTGATTGCGCGATGTCATCAGCGAGGCGCAGGGCGCAGCGCCGCCAGCGCGCCATCGAGCTGGCGCCCGGCGCGACGGTTGGTACTAGCCGCGCGTACAGAGGGCGAGCCGCAGCAGTATCCGCGATTGTCGCTGCCGCCCGATCGACTGCCACGGGCACGACGTCGCGGCGAGCGCGATCGTTGCCGACGCCGGTAACGCCGATCGCTCCGCCGCGCCGGCGCGCAGGGGCGTTGACGATCACCGCCCGCATGGCATCGGGCGTGCGCTCCGTCGACATTCCCGGCCGGACGCGCTTCCCATTTCGTGTCGGGTCGCTCGCGCAGTCAGGCGCTCGTCATCGACCGGGCGCACGCCGAAGTCTCGGGTCGCCATTTCGAAATCGTCGCGCTCGATGAGTCGGGTGCGCAGGTTGTCGTTCACGGCGACAACGGGGTGGCCGTCGACGGAATCGTCGCACGGGCCGGGCGCCCAGTTCAGCGTGGAAGCTCGGCGAGACCCTGCTGCTCGGCGGCGGGACCGGGCAGACGTGCCCGTGCACGCTGACACTGGCGCGGGTCGCATGATTTCCGATCGGCTACAGCTCGATGCGGTGCACATCTGCATGAACGTCGCTAGCGCCCGTGATCGGCAATCGTCGCGGCGCGAAGCGCCGGCATCGGATGTCGACCTTCGCACGCGAGGCGGCGTCTTGCAACCGGCGTGGATCCGACTCGATACGGCGGTCGCATCGCTCGCGCGGCACGGTCGCCACGCGGTCAACGAGGATTGGTACAGCATGCTCGATGGGGCCAGACCGCTGTTCGTCGTGGCCGATGGCGTGGGCTCCGGAGCGCATGGCCTCGCATGCGAGTCGCGAACTCGTGTTGCATCCTGCACGAGACGCTCGAGCGCGGGAACATCGACGCCGACGCCATCCGCTGCGCGTGGCCCTCGCCGCCGACCGCGAGATACGCCGCAGGATCGCCCGTCGCACCGACGCGTCCGGCGCCGCGACGGTGGCCCTTTGCGCCGCTACGCGACACTGTCGCTGTCGCGGTGGCTCGTCGCTTGGGTCGGCGACTGCCGCGTGTATCGCGTGAGCGCGCGTACGCGGAGCAGCTGGCGCGAGCTCCTCACGCAAGACGACACGTACCGGCACTTGAATCAGCGAGCCGCCCTCGGGCGGATCGCTCGATGATCCGGCGCGAATGGTGGGCAACGGCGCGGTCGATGTGCCCAACGTCCGCGATGTCGATCTTAGCCGCGACGAAATGCTCGTCCTTTGCAGCGACGGCGTTCACAAGCATGCCGGGCCCGCGCGACATCGCGCGCTTGCTCCGCGAAGACGATGCCTCTGGCGACGCGCTGCGTACGCCTCATCGAATTCGCGCGGGCGCGCGGAAGCAACGACGACGACGCGACGGTACTGGTCGCGCAGCGCGCCGAGCGCGCGCGGCTCGGCTTGCGCGTTTGTTTCGTTCGCCGGGCTGGTCGCAGTCGTCGCCGGTGCCGTGTCGGGGGTCGACACCGACTGGGTAACGGCGCAGCGACTACTTGCGAGCGCGCGCCGCTTGTTGCGAGGATGCAGCCATGACACCCAGCGCAGATCGAACACGTATTCGGCCGCGGACGGTTGAAGATGACTACCGGCGAGCACGTCGAGAGTGTTTCGCGAAGCGATCGCACCCAGGCGAGCGCCGCCGATACACGAAGCGCTTCCTTGCGACACAGCGACGTCGACTTTCGGCTCAGTGGACGGAGCGCGGAATGGCGCATTCTCGCCCGGCTCGATCGGACACGGCATCCGCTGCGTGCCCGACGTTGTTCAGTTCGACGCCGGGGCGCTGGGCGGCATGCGGCTCGTGCAGACCTACGACGCCGGCGTCGACCGTCGACCAATGGGCAACGCTGCTGCCGGTTTCGCGCGACGGCGCCGTGCGCCGTCACGTGTTCGAGGACTGCGCGCACTGGTGGGCTCTTGCCCACTACTGCCTCGCCGGCGCTCGACGAGATCCACTGCGCTGGAGCTCGTGCACCTGGACATCAAGGGCGACAACATCTGCATTCCTTGCGGCCCGGCCGAACTTCGATCCGGATCGGTGGGCCGTACTGCCTGTACCTGATTTTCCGAGGCTCGCATTGATCGATTTCGCGTTTGTCAGTCTCGGGCGAGAACCTGGTCCACGCCGCTGCCGATCGGTTGGCAGAAGGATTACGACTACCAGTCGCCCCGATTGCTCAAGGCGCTCGATGCCGGGCGCAACGGCGATCTGGCAGCCGACGAAGGACCTCGACTGGCGCTGCGATCCTGTACAGCCTCGCTGCAATGCTCAGGCGTTACCTGCCGGACGGAAGCGCCGGGCGACGACACGGCGCTGGACGACAGCAGCGCTACGACGACGCGCGGACACTCATCTTCCGCCTGCGCGAGTGCCACGACCGGGATCCTGCCCGCGGCGACCGCATCAACAGCTCATCGAGTTTACCGGGACGCGAATAGCCGAAGTCGATCTCGCCGCATCCCTTGACCGTGCCTGGGCGCTCGCCCGCGATGTCACGACGGATAACGCCACGTCGCCGGTTACGCCATTGACGCGTATCGCACGTCGCTGCGCACTGTCCAGCCGATCCGCATCACAACGCGCATGGTCGTTCCGACCGCGGTGACGGCCGTGCGCAGCGCCCCTCGTGTCGGGCGCCACGACGCGACTCTTTGGAGAGCAACGGTGCTCGTGCCGCTCGTCGGAGCGATCGCGGCCCTCGGCGCGCCCCGCGTTCATCGGCGACCCGGAGCATCCCATGCTCGAACGGGCCCGCAGGGAGTTTCACGATGGGATGCGTTCGATGCTCGAAGGTGGTCCGCCGGATTCCACGCCCCCTGCCGCGCGATCAGGAAAGTTGCCAGCGCCCCCGCGCGACGAGTCGCCCATCGATCACGCCCCGCCGATGCGACGCCGGTGCCCGCACCAGCAACGATCGGTCGCTTCGACGCGCTGCAACGCCGGAGCGCGCGCGCGATGCAGCCTGACAAGCAGAAGAGCCTCGCCGGCAGTGCCCGAGCGGAACATGCGCCGTCGAGCCAAGTCGCGAAAGCGCGCGAAGTCGGCTGCGCCGGCACATCCGATCACCACAGAGCCGAGCCGATCGCTGTCGCTTGGCGGGGGTGGCACGGCCAGCAATATCCGCTGCCGCGTTCGGCGGTGACCGCGACCCTCGAAGCAACCACACGCGGCCCGTCGATTGCACCGGCTGGTGCGCCCGGGTACTCGGCCGCGCTGACAACCACCTGCCAACAAGCAGCCCGGTTGCGAGACTTCGCCGTCGGAGGTCCGGGTCAGCGGCCCGACTGTGCTCGCGCCAGCGCCGTCCGGCGCAAATTCAATCGCACGAAAACCGGCGTGCATCCGGCGACGGACGAAGCTCGGGTTGTAACGAATGATTCGTCGCTTGACCGTAAACCGTGGTGCGCTGCCCGGCGCGGTCCGCGGCTGCCGGCGCAGGCGGGGCCTCCCCGCACCGGCTTGCAGCGACGACGCGCCCGAGCTTTCCGTGTCCCGGCGGCGGTCGCCAGCGGCGCGTCTGGCTCCGGAAGCCCCGGGCGGACGCCTGCCGAACGAGCAACGCCGCAGCCCAGCGCCGGCAACAAACCAGGGACAGTCGGCGGGCAGGCGGATCCGCAGCCATTCGGCGGATTGCAAACGCTGTTGTCAGGTCTCGGCCAACTGCTGCAGGGCCGCCAAAGGACGCCCGCCCCGTCGAGGAGCGGCGCATCCTGGAGGCCGCGCCAAAGGTGGCCGCGTCACGTTCACCGACGCTGGAGCCACCCGGTCAAAGCGGATTTCCCCTGGCAATCGCCGACATCCGCCTCGTAACCGGCACCTGGCCCCAGAGGAACCGCTGCGAGCCGGGAAGCCCCGCCACCGGCGCTCGCCAACACCGCTGAACGTGATTGCCGATGCACGTGCGCGGAAGTGGCGCCTTCACCGACTCCTTCCGTCGCCCGCGCCGTCGTTGCCGTCGGTGGTGCGAGCGCCACACGTGCTTCGGGATCAATCCCGGGACGCTCTCCTTCGCGCGGGCCAGGCAGAGTGATTGCCGGACGGGGTTTTACCTCGCGCTTGCGGCGCCGGCGCGACCCGATGTCTCGCCCGGGTCCTGGCGTTGGCGGCGACGGCGACTTATCGATCGCAGCAGCAGGCGATCGTCGATGCGGTGTATGCCAGAGTGGTCCAGCGGAGAGCGCACGGATTCCTCCGACGGATATCGACCTCGGTTCGGGCGCGCGTCGGCTTCACGACGAAGCGCGGCAGACGCTTGCATGCGGCCGCGTGTCCGACGCGCGGTAGACATCAGCGAGTTGCGAGGCATTTCGGCGCGAATCCGCAGCGATCCACGACATTGCAGCCGTGTTGCCTATCGCGTTCCTCCATCTAAAGGATGAATCCCGTGCAAGCCGAGACTGCGCGCCGGCTTGCCCCTATACGCGCGATCTTCGTGAGCGGCACACAGCATGATGCGATTCGATTTGGCGATTGGGACACGTTGGCGGTTGCGAGCGCGATGGTTGGGCGGGAGAGCGACGCCATACGCGCGCTCTGTGTCGAGGATTGCGCTCGCGAAGGCGGCCTTGATCGCACCTGCCAGAATGCGCTGGGCACGCCTGCGCGACCTTCAGGGAGCGCGTTACGCTAGTCCCGGTGCAGGCAATGTTCACCACGTTGATTCACGGCCGCGTCTCTCCCTACTGCGAGTAGCTCCCAAGTGGAACACTGCAATGAGATGGTAACGCGCCGACTGGATCGCGATTCAGCCAACCCGAGGCATGCGAGTCGCGCGGCTCGCATGTCAGCTGCACCGGCGCGCTTCGCGTGATACCCGCCGACTCGCCCTGCTCGTCGGTGCGGTTATGCGGTTGCGCGGGCGACGCCGCGGAGCGAAAGCCCGTCGCGCGATGACAGCTCACGAAGTGGTTGGGGGCAATCTCTTCCAATGCGGGGACTTTTTCCCGGCAGACGGCCTGCGCATAGCTGCAAGCGCGGATGGAAATGGCAACCCGGCGCGTATTGGC
>ERZ1370068.8726-contig-7558_pt1 | contig 40206 bp, 61 predicted proteins | sample MGYA00561227_ERZ1370068 | MGnify/ENA primary metagenome ERZ1370068 (study PRJEB38410, sample SAMEA6850437) | metagenome | study: Metagenomic assessment of the ecological functions of the soil: analysis of the soil microbiota associated with the... | reverse complement strand
AAAAGCGGCGGCATCGTGCCCGTTATGTCGGTCGACGGATGGTCGCGCATCGTCAACGAGCACCCGCAGTGCGACGGCTTCGAAGAATGGATAGCCGACGACGGCGCTTGGGCGGAATGCTGCATTTACCGCAAAGACCGCTCGCACCATTTCAAGCACCGCGAATGGCGCAGCGAATGCCAGCGCAACACCCCGCCGTGGAACCAAAGCCCGAAGCGCATGCTCGGCCACCGGGCGTTTATCCAGACTGCGCGCAAAACGTTCGGCTTCGCCGGCATCTTCGACGACGACGAAGCGCGGCGAAATCATCGACCTAGGCGACGCGCCCGAAGTCGACGCGCCGCCGGCGCGCAGCGCGGCCAAGTTGCGCAGAAATCGTCAACGCGCCGGCACCGCTGGCGCCGCCGCCGCCGTTCAAGCCGCCGCCCGTGCCCGTCGACAAATTGGCCGAAGCCGGCTTCGAAGTCGTCGTGCACCCGCCGACGTCGAGCGAGCCGCCCGCGCAAGCGTCATTGGTCGGCGACGACGAAGTGCGCGCGCTCATGCCCGACGATGCGGATTCGTTGATTGCAGAAATCAAGCGAGCCACGAGCGTCGAAGCCGGGCAAGTTGCCGACGATCGCGCGCGCGACTTGCCCGAAGCCGAGCGCAAGCGGGTTCACGCCGCGTTCGTCTTGCGCTTTGTGCCACCAGGGTCGGCCAAATGAGCCCCCGCCCCGACGTCGCGATCGCTGCGCATCTTGAACCGCGACAAGCTCGTGCAGTATCTGGCCACGAGCCGCACAACGCTTTACCGGCAGATAAGCGATGGCTTGTTTCCACCGGGCTTCGCCATCAACGGGCGCCGCGAAGGGTGGCTCAGAACGCGAAGCCGAAGGACTATGTGACGTTGCTTGTTAGCCAAGCCAACGAACGCGACGTGCGGGCATGGGTGCGCAACGTCATAGCCGCACGCAAGCGGCTTCGCAAAGGGTCGTGATGGTGCGAATTTATTGCGACAAGAGCGGCACCGGCGAATTTGTGGTGCAGACAACGGCTAGCGACGTCGACGCATTTATCGGCGAACTCGCCGAAGCGCTCGACTGCCGCGGTTTTGAAAGCCAGCGACGGCGGCTTGTCTGCAATGGGCATCATAAAAAACGCGATGCCAATTGCCTTCAAGCTCGCGGGCTACAAAGCCGAAACGGTTGTCGAGCAACGCACGCTCGTGTGTGGCGCCGTGTCGCCGAACGGTTGCGAGATTGTCGCAAGTGCGGGCCGCTGAAGCGTATTGGGCGGGGCGAATCGCGGTCTTCGATGCAAACCTGTCGGAGCATCGCCCGAAATGTCTTTCCACCCGCTGCGCGACGAATTGTCGAAAGCGATTGTGCCGACTCCGGCAAATACTTTGCAGACAACGACGCCGTGCGGATCAACGCGCCGGGCTTGCAAGCCGCCGTTAAGCAAATTTCCCCGTTCAATTCGGCTTGAGAGTTGCAATGGAAATGGACGTGGTTGCCACCGAAGCCGCGAAGCGGCGCCGAAGCGGCGCTCGCGAGCCTAGACACTGCGGGCAAAGCGTTTCTGTCGCACGTGCGAAACGATCTAACGTCAATGAAAGCCGCGAGCGATCGCGTGCAAAGCGAAGTCACGCAAATGCAGCTAACGCTACCGGGCCGCGCAAGACTTGCTCACAAGCCCGGAATTCGAACGCGCGCGATCGCCAACGCCGAACGGCATGGCGACGGCACTGCAAGCAATCGCCGGGTTGTCAGAAACGCGCCTAAGCGTCGCCGTGTTCGGCGCAGACAAGAGGGGATAACCGATGCCATTGCACTTCAACAAGCCGGACCCGCGCGACGCTCACGTCGGTTAACCCACAGTCAGAAAACCATGGCCCCGACGAGCTTGTGCCGACCCTGCATTTGCGCTTCGCCGTCGACGCGCCGGCCGCAGGTGCTCAGGGCTTTCACCCCGACTTGGCGCCGATATACTCTACGCCGACGCCGCCGCCCTTCGGGCTTGCGCTTCCCCAAGCTCGGCTCGTTGAAATGGGACGAAGAGCACAAGCGCTGCCGTTTGCGGCGTCGACTTCCGGAACTCGAAGGGAAGCCGAAGTGCTCGAATGCCGGGTGCACCGCATCGTCGTGACTTGCAAGCCCGGCGGGACGGTGGCGCTTGAGTTCACGCGGCTATCTTGCGAGCACGAACCTAAGCGCGCACGTCGTCGGCTTGTTCGGCATGCTGGTTAAGCACGCCCTTTTGGATCACCCTAAGCGGGGGCGAACTCGTCGAAGGGGGGACGAAGGGAAGCAAGCCGCTTTGTCCCTCGTGCCGTCATAGCATCTAGTTAGCGTCTATTTAGACCCTATCTAGACTCGTCGGCCGGAAACCCTGGGGGCTTGCGGGGTACTATGCGCGGAGCGTATAACCCCGCTTGGGGGGCGTTTGAAACAAACTCGTCGGGGTTTGAAACCATATGGGCAAATCCACAGTGCGGCGCGCGAAGCCGTTAGGGCTCAAACCATCGGCCAAAGCGGTCGCCCTTCTTGAAGAGTCGCCCCGCCCCTATCGGACCCACTATGCCGGCGGCGTCATGCACATTGGCGCCGCCAAGACATTCGAAGGGGCCGCCGAAGCGGCTTTTTCGCATGTTCTGCGCGGCCACACTTCAAACGCTCAAGTCGTCGCACCCAACGGGGCGGACGGCTTCCGCTTTCACTGGACGAGTTACGGGGTTGTCTGTCTATGTCGGCCCCGACTATGTGCGGCCGACGTTTGACACAACGGGGGCGGGCCGGGTCAAGACGAGCGACGCGCACAGGGTAGGCAAGCCGCCCAATCCTTTACTAAGTTGCGCAGGGTCAAGTAATGGCCGAGCCGCCGCGCTCAGTGCGCAACATGCCCAAGCCCGACAACGCCACGTTCGTCGGCCGAATCGACTTGGCGCTCGAACGCATGGGCAAAAACGCCGCGACTTAAGACGCCGTTGTCGGAATGTCGAGCGGCTACCTTGCGGCGGTCGCGCGACGCACCGGCTACAAACTCGGCCCCGAGCGCATGGCCAACGCCCGCCAAGTTTCTTGGGGTCGACGCGCACTGGCTCGAACACGGCGGCACGCCACCCGTGCAATTGGCCAGCAAATCCGAAAGCGGTGTCGGCACCGCGCCGCGGTCGCGCGGATCGCGAATTCGGGCAACGGCTCGCGTCGGCGATCGCGCAAAGCGGCAAGACGACGGCGGAAGTAAACCGCGCGCTCGGGTTGTCGTCGGGAGTATCTGGCCGAAAATCATCAAGAAGGGTTGGCACCTTTCGCCCGACCGCTTGGCGCTCGCCGCCGAGTTGCTTGGCGTCGATGCCGATTGGCTCGACGGTGACGCAGGCAACGCCGCCGCAGTGCTCGTGCCAGTCAAGAAAGCCAACGGGGCAACGCACCCCGCGACGAACCACGCATCGGCAGCAAGCAAGCTCGACGCATCCATGCACGTAAGCGCCGACGCACGGCGATGCAAAGCGTTTGGGGCTTGCTCGCGGTCGACGTCAAGTTGTTTTTAATTGCGCGCGCAAACAGATTGCTAGCGCAGCGTTTGCGCGCCTCTTGATTGACGGGGGTTCGAGCGCGCACCACACTTGTCGCACTGGCACCCAAGCGCCGGCGGGTTGAGCTTCCGAAACTCGTTTGGCGGCAAGTGGATTTGCAGCGCAAGAGCAAACGAAGGGGCGCCCCGCTTTATTCGATGACCCCATGACGCACGGTGCCTTCGGCGAAGCCGGCTGCGCGCGACACGTCGCGCCCGATGACGTGGGCGGAAATCACGGCATGGAATCGCGGGCTTTTGCCATGCTGCGGCGGGGCGGCGAGCGATGCCATACGCGGGCCGCGCGGCGGGTTGTCGATCAATCTGGCGTGCCCGACGTGCGATATGCGAATAAACGTCATCGACCCCGAGGCGCCGTTCGGCGCGGCACCGTGGGGCCAAGTGATTCGCGAGCCCCGCAATTGAAAAGCCGGCGGCGTCGGCACGATTTGTTTGGCGTCAAGCGCCCTTGCAGCGATTGCCCGTTCCGCAAAGTCGGCGCGATCGAACTGCGCCCCGCGGCGGCTCGACGGCATCGTCGCGCACTTGCTCGCCGACGATTGGCACGGCTTCCGTGCCATCAAAGCCGACCGCGCAATGCGCCGGGGGATGGTCTACCTATTGAAAGCCGGCCAGCAAAGCGTGCCGATGCGCTTGGCGTGCGCGGTCGGCGAGCTTGACTTCGACCGCTTGTGCGAGTTCGCCGCCGACGTCATCGACCCGCCCAAAGAAAAGCCCCGTGCGGGGACCGAATCGAGCCGCCAAGCGACGCGCGCACTAGGCGGGCACCATCGACCCCGGCGCAGGCATGCGCGCCGCTGGCACGTAGTCTTGGTGCCGCCCGAGCTTGATGGCAAACAACTCAAAGCGGGCGGGGTCGATCGGCACGACGCCGCGTTCGTATTCGCTCCAACGCTTGCCGTCGGCTAGGAACACGAGCGACGCGCATTCGGCTTGCGTCATGCCGAGTTCGATGCGCCAAGCGCGCAGGGTTTCGGGTGTCGGTGCGTGTTGCATGCTCATTTCCCCTTTATACGATAGCCGGCGGCGTGCGCGGCGTTGGCGAAGTCGCACGCGCAGCGCAGTGCGTGCGAAAGCCCGCAAGCGTGCCAGCGGCCGGGCCATTCACGCGACGTCGCTGCGCCCGGCACGGTTTTCGGTTTCGCCCGTCGGCATGGAAACCATGCGGGTCGTTCCTTGCCGGTCGCTTGGCGCCGGTATTCGTGGCGCGGCACTTCTTTTGTGCCGTAGCGGGTGACGATGACGGGCCGCAAGCGCTTCGCGCAATACGGGCACTTCGGGCGCGCGAGCACTTCGGGCACCGGCTCGCCGATAAACGGGGCGGCACGTTCGGATTTCAGCATGCGGCCCCCTTCGGCTCGGGCTTGCGCTTGCCGGCGGCGACGGCAGCGGCGAATGCCACGGCGGCGCCGCGCGAGTTGAAGTCGGGCCGCTGGCGCACGCTGCGTGCACCGTGGCTTGCCACGTGGCGCCGCAATCGCGGCTCGTGATGCGATAGGGTTTCACGCGTCCCCTTGGGTTGTTGCTTCGGTTGCGGGGTGCACTTGTGCGACGTGCGCGCAAATGCGTTCGTGCTTCACGGTGGCGCCGCACTTCGGGCACCGGCAGTGATACGGGCCGGCGGGCCGCCACCCTTCGCGAAACCACACTGGGCGTGCGGCTCATGCCGGCACCTTGTTCGGGTTGAAGTGCTCTTCGTAAACGCGAAGGGCGATGCTCAGTTCGCCCGAGTCGCGGCACCACCGGGCGCCGTCGAGCGGGTCGGTCAACTCGTCGAAGGCAGGGTGCGTGAGCCAATAACTCCCCGGCCCGTCGCGCTCGATTTCGGCGCCGATCGCCGCTGCGCGCTCGCGCACGATTTGCCATGGCCCCTGCGCTTCGGCGTTTCGATCACCTTGCCGGGCGTCATGCTTGCATCGGGCCGCTTCGGCGGGGTCAACTTTGCCCCGTAGCCAACGCGCTTCGCCAAGTCTAATCAGGGTGACGGCGGCGCCCCGCACTTGGCGCACCGTGACGTCGACGCCATCGTGCAGCGACAGATAACCACGCAAGGTCCATGGCCGACATTGGCGCTTGGTCGCGGAGCGCGCGGCGCACACGTGATACGCCGGGCCATTGACCGGCACAACGCCGATTGAACGCACGTGGAACCGCACGCCGTGTTCGTCGGCAAGCTCCATAAGCATCGACGCATCGGCGTCGAGCCAACGAGCCGCAAGACCCATCAACACGCCGACGAACCGGCCGCCGTGCGCTCTCGTCTTTGGGCGTGAGCCGGTGCGCCATTTCGTGCAGGATCACCCAACGCGAGCGCGCCCACTTCGGAAGCGTGATGCGGCCACCGGTGCGGCGAAGTGCGCCATTGTCGGCACGCACCCAACCGTCGCCATGGTGCGCGATGCCTTTGCGTTGGCCCCAATTCGGGCGCTCGATTGACGGGGCGGCAATCTTGGCGCGGCCGACGCGCCCGCGCTCTTTGACCCACACGGGGTCGGCGAACGCGGCGCACTCGTCAAGCGCTTTTGTATTCGGGCGCGTAGATACCGAGCCCGAGCACCGCGCCGCACTGGCGGCGGCTTCCCGACGCATAGACGCGCGAGCGCTGGTTGTCGCGGGTGCCGGGGCGGCTCATGCTTGCCCCTTCGTCATGCGCTCGACGGCGCGCTGCAAGTCGGCCCGCACTTGCTCGGTGGTCTTGCCCCAAACGTCGGCCACGAGCGCGGCGGCAATGCACTCGGTGCCTTCGGCGACGTTGGCGTCGTGCTCTAGCCACGACGTGTCGTCGTTGCCGGCAATCCATTCGATCGCGGCGCGATACGACGCGCGGGGCGCGCGGCGTTGCGCGACTTCGTGCAAGCATCGACACGGCAAGCACGTCGAGCGAGCCGGCGCCGCGGTGTGACGCGCGCACATACGCGGCGGCTTTGTCGGCCGGCATCGTGGAGCAAGCGACGCACGACGGGTTCGAGCGCCGCGCGCTCTTGGGCGCGCGACAACGTGAACTCGCTTGGCAGCGCGCGCCGCCGCGATCGCGGCATCGACTTCGGTGGCAAACGTTTTCATGCTTGCCCCCTTGCAGCGGCGCGGCGTTGCGCTTTGTCGGCCGTTTCGGTGGCGGCGTTTTCCGAATCTTCGCGCACCATTTCCAAGTGCAGGCACATAACGCGCACCGAGCTTTGGCGCAGTTTGCGCACGCCGTCTAGGCCATTCGGCGAGCGCCGTGCGGTATTGCTCCGTGCGTGGCGCCGTGCTCGGGTCGGCGTCGACGACAAAGGTGCGTTAGGTCGAGTGCGCGAGCGGCGCGTTCGGTGTTTGCTTTCGGTGCGGTTTTCATAGTTGCTTCCGTGGTGTTGTTGCCGGGATGGCGAAGCCATTATGGCATGCCGCACCCGTTAATCGGGTGCGATTTCGTGCAGGTTGTCACGTACAGCGACACCCGTTTATCGGGCATAATAGGGCATCGCAACCGACAACCACCCCGGAAACCACCATGGGCGAACACCACCCCCGACACCCAATTGCGCGGCCATTGCCAGCGCTGCGGCCGGCTTCAAGCCGTGCGCGGCGGCATGGCGCACCACCACGGCTACACCGTCGCCGACGCGCTATTTCGCCGGCAAGTGCAGCGATCGCGAATACCGGCCGCTCGAAATCGACCGCAAGCAAACCGGACGCGCTCGTCGTCGTCGTGGCCGAAGATGCCGTGCGCTTGAAGCAACGCGCCGCCGACTTTGCGCAGCGGCGCCGCCCGTGCTCGCGAGCGCCATTGTTCGCCGCTTGGTCGACGGCAAGCGCATCGACGTCGTGGTGCCCTTCGCCGTGACTTGACAGCGTTTACGCGCAGCGCACCGAAACCGAGTCGGCCCGCGTGGTCGGCGCAGCGTCGCGGCGAAATGGCCGAATCGTTTTGCCGCGATATGACGGCGCTTGCCGACCGCGTGCACGGGCAACCGCTTTGGTCGAAGTCAAGCGCGCCGAAGCGCCGGCCGCCACTCGTCATCGGCGAGCAACGTGTTTACACCCGCACCGACGGGTCGCTCGTGAGTGTTCACGGCTTACAGCGCTGCACGGCGCCGTCGTGCACTACACCTACAAACGCGAACGAAGAAAAGTTTCTGCGCCCGCATGGCAACGCGCTCGTGGCGCGCGCTCGTGTCGGTCGTCAAGTCGGAAGCGTAGAGCGCAGCGACCTAGCCGCCACCGGCGGCGTATCCGCTGCGCCCTTGCAGTCAACACCACGAGGCACCAGGCGAAAGTGATTCAACACCCCGGGCCGCTCACGCGGCTACGGATGGCAAACGAAGCGGCGACCGCGCAAGCGTGCGCGCCGTGGTTCGAGTTTCAAGTCGGCGAACCGCCGGCGCAGGGATTCGCCCGCAACCGAACCAAGGTGCGCGCGCCCAAGGGCGCCCGCGCGTCGCGCGCCGTGCGCCCGCTCGCTCGTGGTACGTCCGGCGGCTATGACGGTTGCGGCCCGTGGTTCCAAGTCGACCAATCGTGGGGTGCGTGATGACGACGACACCCACACTCGACCAAATGCTCGCCGAAGCGGTCGAAGCGCTGCAAGCGATCGCGCTGGCGCGCTCGACGGCGAACGCGACCGGCTCGGCCGCTTGCAGAATCACACGACGAACAACGAGCCATTGCGCGCGCTGCGCATCAAGCTCGAATGCGGCATGTGCGTCGACAACATCGACGGCAGCGATGCACGTCGCGCGTGCCGTGCTCGCGCGCATCATGCTCGGCGCGAGCGCCCCGGGTCGACGCCAGCGCGAGCCGCTTCTAAGCCGGCGCACCCAGTACAAACCACACCCGCAAAACGGGTGTGGTTTCGTGCGTTTGTGCCCATGCGAGCACCCGTTTTTCGGGCGTAATTGAGGCATCGCAACGGGGACAACCCCAAGAAAGGAAACGAAATGGCCGCTCCGCAATTCACTACCGAAGCCGGGTCGCCCGACGTCGTGGAACACGGCGGCCGATTCTTCGTGAACATGGGGCGCCCCGGCTTCAACACCCGCGCGAACAACGCGCAGGGTTTCGCCACGCACGCCAAAGCGCTCGGCGTCATTGCCGCGCACACGACGTGGCGTTGCGTGGCGTGCGGCGAAATCACCTCGGTCGGCGACAAGCCGGTCGCGCGCTCGCGCTGCAAGTGCTAGGCGCCCGGCGCCGAGCCCATCAAGCCGCCCCCCTGGGCGGCTTTTTTCGTTCGAAGCGGATGCGCCCCTTGCCGCAGTTCTGCGAGCAAGTATTGACGCACCAAGCTTCGTGATGCGGCCACGCGGCCCCGTGCGCTTTGGCGCAGCGCGCAAGCTCGCTTTCCGAACCATTCGCGCTCGATCGTTGAAAGGGTGCGCGGCGGGTCGCCGGGGCGTTTCATGCTGGCACTCTGTGGGGCGGCGCCGCGGGGCACGGCGGGCACCTAACGACCCCGGGCGACGTCCCTAGCCGCGGGTGAAAGGAACGAGCGACAAAGCCCGCGCGGCTAGCCGGCCGCGGAAGTCGGGCCGCACCGGCTCGCGCATCTTAGGCACACGCCGTTGTGGTGCCGAAAGTCTCGCCGGTGTCGTCGGGATGGCACACGGGGCAATGCCGCGTGATGACGTCGCCAACGAGCCGGGCAATGCACGCGCTCGGCGGCTCGACGCCGTGGTCGCAATGCTCGGGCGGGCACGTGCACTGCGGGGCGCCGATTCCGATGGCCATGGCCTAGGCTTTCTGGTGCCAGCGATTGAACGCCACCCAAAACGGCGAGTGCGAGCCCGGTTGTTGCGCCGCCGGCTCGCCATCGGCGCGCAAGACGATCGGGCCGCAGTACGGGTGCATTTCGAATCGCCACCATTTGCCGTTGCGGTCGCGCACGGTGTGGTCGGTGCCGCCCAACAACAAGCGCACCCCGTAGCGGCCAACGTCGCATCGGACGCCAACACCATTCGGCCATGGCGCCATTCTGCGCCGGCTAGTGCAACAGGCGGGTTGGCGGCGGGTGTTCCTTCGACCACGCGGTGCCGTTCCCTCAAGCTCGGCGACGGCATCGGGGTCGCCCTTCGCCGCCGCGTCGCGCCGCGCTAGTTGCCACTTGACGAGCGCGCGCAAGCGTGCCGCTAGCGGCGGAATTCTTTGCAATGCGTTTGGTGCCGACGCCGGCCGCCACGGATTCGTTGACTTCGACGCGATACCAAAACGGGGTGCCGGGCTTGGCCATGGGCGCCATTCTGCGGCGGGTATATGCTTAATGCGCACCGGGCGCGCATTGCCCCGCGTGGCTTCCGGGCTTTCCGTAGGTGCCGGGTGAAATTCCGGGAAAACCGGCCCGGTGCACCTATGAAAACGGCGCCGAGTTCGGCTTACACCGTCTCCGCCGGCGCACTATTTCCCCTTGTTTTCGGTTTATTTGAAACACTGCGGAACACAACGGAACGCCCTATGCCAGCGCTGCATTACACTCGCGGTGTTTCGAATCCCTTGTCGGCCTGATTTTTGGGCACTCGGGCTTCGGACGTGGAAAACCGGCCGGGGAAAAGCCCCGGCACCACCACCACAAGGGGCACCTATGAAACACCACGCAATCGCCGCCGCGCTCGTCGCGGCATCCTGCTAACCGTCTTGCCGGCGCGCGCCGAATGGGTGTCGCAAGCCGACGCCACCGACGCCAAGCGCGCCGTTTGGTGCAACGCACAACGCTCGGCGTGCATCGTGTCTTGGCAACACGCTTTCTCGTCTTATGTGCGCGTCGTGCTCATGCCGGGCGGCGCCGTTGACTGCCAATTTCGCCGGCCGCAATACGTCGTGACGCGCACGAACGGCACGACGGAAACCGACGTGCGGCTCGTGCACGTCATGCGCGGCACTGGCGCGTGTTTGATCGACATACCGCAAAGCCATATCGACGGCACGCGCTCGTTGCGCTGTTCGCTGCCGATGCTCGTGCGCGAAGCCGCCGTGCTCGACTTGCCGCTCGACGGCTTCCGACTTGAACGCCGAGCAATTGCCGAGCAACCGGACGGATGCGCAATGACCACCACGCTCGCCAAACACCTAACGGGCATGGCCCCGAAGAGCACGCGCCAAGACGGCGACGTGCCGCAAGCGTGGTGGTATCGCGGCGCCGAGTCGGTCACGCTGTATCAGCGCATCGGCAAACGCGACGTCAAAGTCGGCCGCTACGCGCTCGCCGCGTTCGCGCCCGAGCAAGCCGCCGCCACGTTTCGCGCTGCACGCAAGCTCGCGCGCGACACCATCGACGGCGCCGCGATCGCCGCCGCCGCGCAACCGGTGCCCCGCGCGGCCCGGGTCGGCCCGCTGGCCAACTCGGCGCGGGCGCGACTTGGGGCGACGTGTGGGCGGAATTCCGCAAGCGCGTCGAAGCGTCGGGCAAGTGGGGCGCGCGCACCAAGTCGCAAAACGATCACCGCATCAAGCGGCACCTGCGGGCTCGCCGCCCGACAAGCGTGGCCAGCGGTTAGAAGCGATCGCGCCGCATCCGTTGTGGGCAAAGCCGATGGCCACGACGGGCGCCCACGACGTCGAAGCCGTCTTGGCGCCGCTGCGCGCGAGCTTGCCGGGCGAAGAGCGCAAGTTGCGCGCAGCTTGCTCAACTTGACGGCTTGCAACGGCTTGGGCAATGCAAGCGATGCCCACGAGCAACGACCCCGTTGCCGGCGCGCTGCGGCTCATGCGCGCCACGAGCACGGCACCCACGAAGAATCAATTGCCCGCCGTCACGAACGTCCAAGAGTTGCGCAACGTGCTCGAACGCATCGAAGAAATGCCGGCATCGTTTGAACTGCGCGCCGCGCTCAAGCTTCAAGCGTTCACGGGCCATCGGAGCGACAGAATTATGGCGGCCGAGTGGCGGCACTTTCACGCGCCGCGCAAGCCCGGCGAGCCGTGGCGTTGGATCACGCCGCGCGAGCTTATGAAAATCAAGCGCAACAAAATCAAATGGGACCACGTGCTCGTGTTGCCGGCGCCCGTCGTCAAGTTGCTTGAATCGCTGCCGAGCTTCGAACACCGCGCGAAGGGTGGTTGGCTATTCCCGAGCGAGCGCAGTGCAAGCGGCCATATCACGAATCTTGACGGGCCAATGCGCGAACTGCTAGGCAAGGGCATTCACGTTCCGCAGCGGGTGGCGCAGTGCCATCAAAACTCGCGCGTTGAGTCAGACCACGAAGCACGCCAACGGGTTGTCGCTGCCGATGTTCAATAAATATTGGGTCGATGCGGTGACGGATCACAAGCCGCAAGGCATCGACGAACATTACGTGCGCGAGCAAGCCGTCGAAGGGGCGCCGCAGTGCTTGATTGGTGGTGCAAGCAACTCACCGGCAAGGGCAAGACTGCCTCTAACCCTTAATTTAAGTCCGAGTTACGGTCGTGGGCATCGGGCGCAAATGGCGCCCGATTCCATTTGGGGCGCAGAATCATTTCGCGTCGAGCCACGTTGTTTCATATGGCAGTCACAAACCGTCGCTATGCGTGCAGTTTCATAAGCGCGCAAGCATCGTTCCAAACGGCGCCAGTGCAACCCGCTGGCGCTTGTGTGGATTGCCCGACGCGGGCGCGTTTCGATCAATGCGCGCCCATCGCGGGGCATTCGAGCTTCCCCCTCCGTGCGTGCCCCTTTGGGTTTCGTTGTATCAACCACGAGGAACGCCAACCATGGCAACAACAAGCAAGAGCGCGAAACGCGCCGCGGTTCGTCGGCCAACAACAAAGCCGGCGCGGAAGCCCGCGGCAAAGACCACCAAAGAGCAAGCCAACGACAGACCCGCCCGAGCACCGCTTACCACCGGTGCCGCCACCGATGCCCGGGCCGATGCAGCAACGCATGCACGGTGCGCAAGAGTTTTTCGACCATATGGCGCCCATGGGGCCGGTGCAGTGCAAAGCTTTTCTACGTGACCCGCGGTTTCCGCTTCCCGTTGTCGGTGACGACGGCGGCAAGCGGCTATGGATCACAAAAGATTCGCTAGCGGCAATCGACCGCATAGAGCGCGAAGGGTGGCCCGATCGCGAGCGCATTGCACGCGAGCGCGCCGAAGTGCGGCGCCGAGTTGTCGAAGAGCGCGACGCCAAGAAAGCGGCCGAGCCGCCCAAGCCGCGCGGTCGGCCGCGCAAAAAGAAAAAGCCGCCCGAAGAGTTGCCCGCGGTGTTGCTCGCGGTCGCATAGCGGTTTCCAATCCACCTAGCGGGCGGCGATAGGGGTTCGAAATGAGCATCGTTTTTCGCGGCGTGCGCTATCGCGGCGCAATCGCCGGGCGCACGGGCCACACGCAAGTGCGCATGATTGGCGAAGGGCAAGCGCACGACTTGCCGGTGCGGCTCGACGTCGTGAACCATTCGCCAACGGGCTTCGAATGGGGCTACGGTGGCAGCGGCCCGGCACAACTCGCGCTCGCGATGTTGCTGGCGCTCGGCGTCGAGCCGAGCCGCGCGACGCTATGGCACCAAGACGTTAAGCGCGAGCTTGTCGCGCCGCTCGACGATGACGAATGGGAAATCGCCGGCGACGACGTGTTGCGCGCGCTTGAAGCCGCCGAGCACGGGGAAACGCTGCGGGGGCGCGATGCGTGACGGATGGCGGTTAGCGGTGCCGTGGCTCGCGATCGCGCTTGGGTTGGCGCTTTGGGTCGCACTGCTAATCGCCGTGCCGCTCTTGGTCGTGTTGTGGTAACGCTGGCGCCAGTCGTGCTCTACCTTGTTGGCATGGCCAACGGGCGCCCGCTCGACACCGATGGCGCGTGGCTCGTCGAGGTGCAACGTCGACGCCGCCGGCGGGCGGGGCACGGTGCGCGCCACGCACGAGCGCGCCCGAGCCAAGCGCTTCGCCGACGCCGGCGAAGCGATGGCCTAGTGGAAACGGCAAAGCAAGGTGCGCCCGCTGCGGCCGGATGGCAAACCAAATCGGCCGCTCACCGCATACACCATCGAAGTTTTGCGCGATGGCCAAGAGCCGTTGTTAGGGGGTCGAAGTGACAGAGATTCGCCCCGGCTTGCCGCCGCTCACTGGCCACCTTACGCGCTTGCCGATCGACGAGCGCGGCTTTCCGGTGCCTTACTTCGTGGCCATCGTCGACGGCAAGCCCGATCACAGAATCATCGACCCGTGAAGCACCGGCGGTGCATTTGGCATCGGCTTTGCTGGATATGCGGCACGCCGCTAACCGCGTTCGATGCGTTCACAGTCGGGCCAATGTGCGGCATCAACCGGATAAGCGCCGAGCCGCCCGCGCATCGATCCTGCGCCGAATACAGCGTGCGCGCGTGCCCATTCTTGAGCCGGCCGCACGCCCATCGGCGCGAAGCAGGCATGCCCGAAGAGCCATTGCACAAGCCCGGCGGCGTGATGCTCGAACACAACCCCGGCGTTTCGCTGGTGTGGGTGTCGCGCACTGCCAAGCCATTCGACGCGGGAAACGGCGTGCTCTATGCCATTGGCGAGCCGACGTCGCTGGCTTCTATGCCGAGGGGCGGCCAGCGACGCGCGCCGAAGTCGAGCGCGCGGTCGCGCTCGGGTTGCCAAAGTTGCTTGAAGCAGACCCGCCGAACGATGATGCAGCGCGCGCCGCTTTCGATTCGGCGCTCGGGCGTTTCCTGCATTTGCTCGACAAGCACTTCGGCGCGACGATCGCCGATGGCCAACGATGACGACGAAGCCCCCGACGATGCCGGCCGGCGTTTCTACCGAAGCACGCGCGAAGCGTTCCCGGAAGAGCGCGGGCAATGGTTCGAGCCGCCGCCGCGCGATTCGTTGTGGCCGCTGTATGCCGGCGCCGCGGTGTGCGTCGCAATGATCGTGCTCGCGATCGCCGCCGCTTGGTCCTAGCCGAGCCCGGTGCCCTTCGTTATGTCTTGGACAAACGAAAACTTGCCGTTTTGAATCGTGCGAATGACGCTTGCACCGTCGACCATTTGCACGTCATAGAAGTAATTCCCCACGTGGTCGGCTTGGCTTTCCGAAATCGGGAACGACACGACGCCGGCCGGCCGCGTCGATGACGTCGCCCGCCAAAGTGAAAAGGTTATTCACGTCATCGACCGGCGCTTTTTTCGGGTCGACGGTTAGCAGCATCGTCAACACGCCGGAAATGTCGAGCGGCACGCCGTTTGACTTGATCGTGAAAACTAGCGGGTATGTGTCGCCGCGAGCCCTCGTGATGTTGACTGACATTTTTTGCCTCACTCTTCAAGCAATGCAACAACGATCGACGTTGATACTTCCGCGACGACGCCGACGCTTTCGAAGTCTGCGACAACGAGCGGCGTTGACAAAATCACTTCGTCGACAAGGTGCGCAATCGATGGCTCGGTATTCAAACCGTTTTCGTCGACGAAGTGCAAGTGCAGCGTGTCGGCAACGAGCAAAGCCGTTTCGGTAAAGACGTTCGAGCTTTCGGCTGTATGCGCGTGGAACGCATCGGCGACAAGCAAGTGCGCGGCTAAGCCGGTAAAAACGATGCTATCGACGGTGTGAGCGTGCACCGTGTCGTTGATGCCGAGCGCCAGCAAAACGCTCACGTTGCATTGGTCTGCGGCGTGCGCGTGCGCGGCATCTTCGACAACGAGAGCGACCGCAATGCCGAGCGCCACGTTGTCGGCGTTGTGCGCGTGCACAGTGTCTTGCGGAGCGAGCACCGTGCCAACGGATAGCGTCGGGCTTTCGGCACCGTGCGCGTGCAATGCCTCTTGCACCGCGAGGAACCAAGAGGCAGTGAACGCGCCGAGCGCGCTCGGCACTGTGCGCGTGCGTCGCGTCGGCCACCGTCAGAAAACTATTCAGCCCGAACGGCGACACGTTGTCGGCTAGGTGCGCGTGCACCGTGTCGCTAGTCGCGAGCGCCGTGCCAATCGATAACGTCAGGTTGTCCGCTAGATGCGTGTGCAACGCATCGGCAATCACTAGGTTGGTCGAAGTGCCCGACGGGGCGTCAGGTATTGAGATTTGCGCCCACGTGATGCGCGCAAACTCGGTCGGCGCCGCAGCGCGCAGCAACAAGAATCCAACGGGGCCGCTCGTGCTAACGCTTGCGGTGTACGCATAGACGGGCGCCGACGCCGAGCCAGCGCTATTGACTGGCACCGTGTCGATAATCTGCCGATGGTCATTGCCTTGGGTAGAAGCCGACGAGATGCGGTTAGTTCGCGTTCCGAACGTGACGCCCGATGCCGTTATCGATTGCGATGCCTGCGTGGCTGTATCGGTCGAGCTTGCGACCAAGATGCAGAGCAAATCGTTTGCCGCCCAAGCAAGAGTGCTCGACGCGGTCGCGCTAAATCCGGTGCCGGCCGACGAGTCGGCGCCGCTCACAAGATTCGGTAATCGAGTAATTGCCGGGAACGTCAATGCGAGCAATGACGGCTTGCAGCGTATTGGTGGCCGAGCCCGCAAGACTGACCGTCACCGAAAGTGGGGAAGTTCAGATCCGTTAACGGTGTCCTTTTTAAAAACAGTGACGCGACGATTGCCGACGTCTAGGCCATACGCTGCGCCGCTGCCACCTTCGAACGTGCCGACCAATGTCCAACCTGCGGGCATCGTCGGCGCAGTGGCCGCGGTGCTCGACATACCCGTAACGAAGCAACAAAACTTCGCTGCGGCAATCGGAACGGGGGAGTTAAATTCGGATATTGCGGGGCGCAACTGGTTGTCCCAGTTGCAACGCTGCCGGTTGCCTGCCAAGTCGGCGCCGCAGTAGGAACACTCGTTGCCGCCGCCGCTTCGAACTCGACTTGCAAATCCGAATAGTCTGTGATGGTGGCCGTTATCGGTTGGCTGTACGTCGTGAGCGGCGCCCCCAACGGGTCGACTGTGAAAGTCTCTTTGAGCGTGCTTGATTGATACAGCCGAGCAATGAGTTTCTTTGCCGCCGACCCTCTCGCACGATAAGACAACGTGCGGGCACCAGCATTCGGCGTCGCGAGCGAGCCGAATTGTAGTCGCATCGTGCTATCGCTATTCGTCGAATCGTAATCGACGTCGCTTACCGCAGTCTCGTCGAGCGTAGCGTAATTGTCGGCGCCCGTGCTCGGGGTCCATGCACCGTCCGTTATGTCTGCCGTTGGAAACGCAACCTGTAGCGCGACCGCGTTTTCGATGTAAACATGGTTTACGGAAGCCCCGGTGTTAGTCCCGTCCCCCAATGTCAACCGACAGATAGTGCTAGCGAAAGTCTTGGCGGCCTGCGTATTCGATCCGGGCCAATTGGCGCGCGGTGTATTCGGTGTTTGTCGCGTCATCGAAGCCGCCAAGAGCTGTTGCACCCGACGCTAGCGTGCCAAGAGAGAAGTGACGGTGTCGGAATAACTCGACGTCACTGCGAGCCGCGTTGCTGGCATCGCCCGCTGCCAGTCTGATTTTGTAGGCGCCCGCCGCCGGCAAGATCAATCCGATAGGTAACCTTTGTCGGTTGGCGAACTAAAGTGCGTGCCAGCAAGCCGGCGATCGATCGCGGCGTTTCGGTCGCGCGTATTTATGCCCGATGGCAAATCTTCCCATCCGACGTTGTTGCCCTGGACAGTCGTCCGCGGATAAGTGGCGATGTTAGAAAGAGTCCCGTTTGCATGCTCCGGGTCTTCGTATGTCGCTATCGGTGACGAAGCCCGGGGTATCCCGAAAGTTGATGCCTTGCGGGAATCCCATTGCGCTTTACTCCGGCCAAAGACTCACCGGCGCATTTATCGCCGCAATGATTTGGTCGCAGACCCCGACGATTTGCGCGTAGGTTGTTTTTGCGGCCGGCCCGAGTTGATCTGCGACCGCTCTAGGGGGCGTTGTCACGTCGGAGAAATCCTGCCCCGTGCCGCCGAGCATTTGCCACATTGCCGACAACTCCGCCCACAATGGCGCGTTCGCTTGTGCATCGTCGAGCCATTGCAATCGGGTTTGATAGGCAACGGCGGCACCGTCCATAAAGCTCGCGAGCGTCAAGACCGGAACGGCTTGCGCTTGCGCTTGGTCCTTCCATTGGATAGCGTTGTTGCGCATATCCTTTTGCAAGCCGCACAAAAGTTTTGATCGGCTTGCAGCAAGAGCCGCAAGATATGGATTGCCGTTGTTGGAACTGTCATGTTGGATCAGCGATTTCCGATATCCCATGCGGAGAAAGTTGACGGTGTTGGACCCGTTCGCGGTTAGCGCTTGGCTCGTGCACGTCGTGACGTAAAGCAATGTGCTGTCGCTCACGCGCATTAGCGCGACGTGGGTGCCAGTGCCGCTGGTGTCGATTAGAACGCTCGGTCTTTGCGCAAGCCGTGCTGCTTGCGCCCGCTCGCATCGCCGTTTGCCTCGGTGTGGTCGCCACCCGCCATCGTCACGTCGGCGAGCGGGCATAGGTTGCGTTGGCTTCGGCATACGTCAACGGTTGCGCGCTGCACACCGTCATGCGCGTTGCAGTCGCGACGACGTCTAACGCAGCGTCCATAACTAGATCGTTGGATGCTTTGCCATTTCAAATCCCCTTGTTCGTCACACCGGAGCCGCGAAGTTGTGCACTTGCAAAGTCGGTTTCGGTTTTGACGCTCGATTGCTCAGGCACTTCGCCCGCCCATCCATAGGCGGCGAAGCGGATGCCGTCTTGGTCGGGCACAGTCACGACGTCGCCCATTTCATAGGTGCGGGTGCCGTCGCGGAACCGCATCAAACACAAAATTCGCATAGGTGTTTCTCCGTTGTTGGGTTACTGGCGGCCCCACGGGGTCGCCGACCGGCAAGAGCGTCATATACGGCGCGACGACGACGTTTGGCGTTGACACGTCGAGCGCTTTGTGCCATGCGTCGAAATCAAGCTGCCAACGATTTGGACGTCGGTGCTTGTCGCCAAATACGCGCAAGCCCGGCACGGCGGCTTGCGCGCCCTCTTGCACGATGATGTTGCGCGCGAATGACGATCCCGGTATTCGGCTCGTCTCCGTCGCTGAAAAGCACTAAGGGCGCCATGCTGTTTCGAATCGTCAACCGGGCAATTGCGCAGGGTGTTCGCGCGCACGATGACGTTGTGCGCACCGAAGGTATGGTAAGAATTTTCCTGCGCCAGATAAAGGCACGCCGCCGCGCCGGTGTTCGGTCGTCGAGCGTGTTGTATTCGTAAAGGCACATTCGTCCCGCCAACAACCGACATTAGCCGACCATGGTTGTTGTTGCGGATCGTGTTGCCGCGTGCGACGACGTTGCGGTGAACCATGCCGCTCGATTGATACGAAACGACCGCGACGCCATCGTCGCCCGAGTTCTCGACAGAAGTTGTTTTCGACCCGCAGGAACGAGCTTGCGCCCGTCATATGGATTGAATCGGCGAGCGTGTTGCGAATTCGGTTCAGTTCGTGATGACGCCGCCGCGCACCGCGTTGGTCGACCACTGCAATGCCGGCGCCGGCCGATGTCGATCGTCACGCCGTCGACAACGAAGCCCCGAGCGCCGAGCAGCGGCGACGCGCGAGTATTGCCACGGCGCTTCGACGTTCGGTCGGCGTCACGCCCGAAGCCGCAGCGATCGAATTTGCGGAGCCGGTGCCTTTCAAGAAAACCGCTTCGTTGGCGACGTCGAGCGCACGCAGGATCGACGAATCGCCGAGAGTCGCGAGCGTGGCCCTGCACCGTGAATGGTTGCGCCATACGCGCACGTCTTGCCACTGGGCACGCGCGACGCCGCGCACCGTGGCGGCGGCATTCAATGCCTTTTGGATGGCGGCGGCGTCGTTCGTCTTGCCGTCGCACTTGGCGCCGAATGCGCGCACGTCGACGCGGGGCGTTGTGCGGGCGAGGCAGCGCGAAGAGCGCGAGCGCCAGCGCGATAAGCGTGCGTTTCATAGTGAACCCCCGGCCATCGGTGACGTTAGCGGCGCACCGGTGCGGCGCGTCGCGACGTCGGGCGGCACGAGCGTTTCGACCGGTGGTTGATACTCGGCCGCGACGCGCAGCGACCACCAATTCGCGCGGTGGAATTGGATAAGCGACACGGCAATGTCGCCCATGCACATGCGACCGCGATCGGTGTGGCAATGACGTCGAGCGCCGATGCCTCAAGCCCGCAAGCTTCAGTTAAACCAGTCATAGCCCCATGCGTTGAGCCACGCGAACAACGGTTGCAAGTCGGGGTTTTCCACGCGCCAACACCAAAGCGATTTCGGTTGGCATGACGGCGTGCAAGCGGCGTTGCCTCGTGTTCCTGCCTCAAACGGCGTGCGAATCACAGAGCTTGCGGAGTTGAGCGAAAAGCCGTCGATGCGCGGAGACACACGGCAGCGAATCGGGAAAGTCGACGTCGACAGACATAGCGCGCCCTTAGGTTAGTTCGTTCCACCCGTGCAAGCTCGGGCTCGAACCGGTCGCAAGGATTTTGAAATACCACCCGGCCGGCACGATGCCCGACACGACGGCTCGAACGTCCCGGACTCGGTGCTTTGGCTTGGGAAATCAAGAAAAAGCCGCTACCGCTTACCGGCGAAGCGTAGAGCGAAAGGGTCGACGCAGGCCCGTTGATAACCGCCCAAGCGGCGACGACCGGTGTAAGCCACGCGGTGTTGTGATACTCCGTGGCGAGCACGTGCGACGAGTTAGCCCAAGCGGTCGCGCCCCAACCCTCGCGCTAGCGTAAGCCAGCGCCGAAAACGTCGCCGTGCCGTTGCCGACTTTCACGCGAACACGACCCGTCGTCGTGTGCGCTCTAGCGCAACTCGCCGTCGCCGATCACTAGATCGTTTGCCGCCCATTGCGCGGTCGTGCCGATCAATTGCCGTTGCCTTGCAAGAATGTCGCTCACGGTGGCCCCTCTGGCTCTAGCCAAGTTGACGGGTTAGTCAGGATCACCGGCGAGCACGTCGTCGGGCGAACTCGGCGCCGCTGGCGTGCCGCCGATCGCGACGTCGACCGACACCGCAAAGCGGGTCGCCGGCAATCATCCAAACGCCGGGCGGGATCGGCGGCGGCAATGCTTCGCCCCTTGGTGCGGCATCGCGCCGTCGTAAACGTCGGGGTTGTAAATCAACCCGTCGACTTTGATTTGCGTTTGGGAGCTTGGCGCAGCGCTTACGCAAATCCAATCGCGCACGATGTTGTCGAGCGTCCCGAACGCGACGCGCGTTTGCTCTTGATGTTCGCCCTTGCCGAATAAATCAAACGGCGCCGCTTCAAGCAACACGACTTTATGGTCCGCAGCCGCCGCGCGCGCACAACACGTGCGCTTACGCGCCGTTGACTTCGCTAGACAGAGAGCACGGCGAACGGTTCGTCGACGGCATCCCAATCGAGCCCGCGGTCGAGCGTCAGGGTCGGGGTGTCTTCGAAACTTCCGCCGGATCGGGAGCGGGAACGCTGCACTTTCCGGTGTGTAGTTCGCGGTGTAAGCCGCAGTGCCGATCATCACGCTGAGTTCGTCGATATGTGCCCCGCGACGCCATCGGCGCCCGTTGCCTGAAGCACCGATGCGCAGCGGGTAATCGGTGCGCGTGGTGTCGATGCCGGTCAGCGCGTCGAGCCGGCAGCGAATGCCGCCGACGCTTCGGTGCCGTCGACGGTATATGTGCGGCACGCCGGCTTCGATGACGAACGCCAGCGCATACCAATGCGAATCAACCGACGACGGCCGCCGCGGTGCGCCAATGCGCAAACGACGTAGAGGGCCGACTTCGATGCCGAGCTTGCCGGCATCCATAACGAGCACATACCCGCCGCCGCCCGAACCGCGTCGCGACATTCGGCCTTGCATGCGCCTATCAAAACTTCGCGCGGGGTGTGCCGGGCGCCGATGCGTCGGCCACCAGTGCGGCGTGCAAGTCTTGCCCGCACCGGCGTTGTATAGGTAATCGAAGTCCGCGTCGGTGAATGCTTTCATGCAATAGAAGCATTCGTCGGCCACACGTCGCGGCAGCGCGGTTCGAACCGAAAAAATGTGGCGTTAGCGTCTAGTCCCTCATTGATGCAGAAATTTGAATTGTTGGAACCCGTGTAGACCGCATGCCCGCCCATCGACCGCGTCGTTTTTGCTGCCAGCAAAACCCACAAGACGAGTGCGAATAATGATGTTGCCATAGCCGTCTTATCGTATGTGCCAACGACAAGCACATAGGATTGAACTGCTATAGACTTGCCCCGAGTCTGCCGTGACGCGATTGGCAATGCTCCCGTCCGTGTGCGAAACCCAAAATTTCGATTTTGTTGTCCGTCCCCTCCACGCCTGAGATAAGCGTCGACCTTAACGCAGTGGTGCCGCCAACCCGCCCTAGTGATGAAATGCAGCGGTGGCCGCACCGATGTTCCATTCGAAACCCACCCGCCGAAACTGAAATCCGCATCGACGGCGTCGAGCGCGGTGTTGCTGCGCGGAATGTGATAGAGTCAGATTGTCTGTATGGTTCGGGAACCACGCGCGCCCTTGCACTGCCGTTGTGGTCGTGTTGACCGACGTATTAACGTTGCCAGCGGCGTTGCGCTGCGTTAGGTGATCTCGTGCCATGCACGTCGCTATACGTCGGCGTCGCGGCGTTTTCGTCGAGCAGCCACCACGCTTTTAATGCGGCAAGAATCGCGGTCGCCGAGTGACGATGGCGCCGCCGCAGCGAAGCGCGCGCGGAAGCGCCAAGTGTGATTCGACGCCGAGCTTATTGCGCCAATGTCATAACGCGCGTGCACGGGGGTGTCGACGTAATCGCCGGTGCCATCGAACAAAAGCGACGCGCCACCGAACACCGATTGCGCGGTGTCGGTTGCGCGCATTGCCCTGCCGGTGTCATCCGTCGCCGCGTTTAGCGACGATAGTCAGTAACCGTCGTCGAAGCGTCGGTTGCCATCCGCGTGCAACAACAACGTTTGCGACGTGTCGGGCGGGACTATGACAATGTCGGCTTCGATTTCGTCGTACGATCCCGACTTGCCCCCAACGCGGCATCGAATGCTGCACCGCGGCGAAGCGATCGCCGGGCAACAAGATGAAGCCCTTCTAACTCGGTGTCAAAAGTGATTGTCTTGCGCAGCAAGCGCCGCCGGTTGTCGACGAGTTGCGCGTATTGCTGCGCGACGTCGGCGTCGGTGCATCCGAAGAGCGACACCGAGTCATCAGTCGACCGTATCTTTCGGGCACCAGCGCGCGAACGCCGGCGAAAAGGAATCAGGGTCACGATACCTCGACGCGCACCTCCTCGGGCGTGCCTCACCTTGTCGAATTCATAGCCAACGACAAAGGTTAGGACAAGTTGGCTTCGGTGAACATCGCAACGCGCGAATCCCTTACCGTGTCGACTTGCACCGACATTTGCCGGCACGATCGGCAGCGGCGACGCGGCGACGACTTGAACCGTCATGTTGAGCGCTTCAAACACCGTCGAGCGCTGCTGCGCAAAGACGGCGTTAAAGCCGTTGTGCTCATTCGCCGCCGCCGCCGCCGCCGGCAAGCGGCGCGCACGGTTTCGAGCGCTGGCAAGTCGACTTCGGAAAGCGGGCGCGCGGCGCCATACGTGGTCGACGTCATCACGTCGACGAATGCGTCGGCCGGATTACTCTCGTGCGCTCGGGCGTGCCCGCTGCCAAGCGGCGCGAGCTTGCGCGTAACCCGAAAGCGAATACGCGACGTCGCTGCCGACGCGATGCCGTTGGATGCCCGCAAGCGCACCGCGGCGAGCGTGGTGTCGCCGTAGACAACGTGCGACGTCGGCCTGCGCACCACGCGCGTTTTAAGCCCGAACCACGTGCATCGGTCTTGGGTGGTTGCTTCGGTAGCCCCGCGCTCGAACGATGCGCCCCGGATGGCATAGCGCAGCGCCGAAAGCACTTTCGACACGGTGTAGCGTTGCGCGGTGCCGGCCGCGCCGGTAAACGTCCAAGACTGCGGAAACCGGCGAGCCGACGAAGTTGCCGTCGGCGTCGATCGGCTGAAACTCTGCCGTCGCTTCAACCGACGTCGACAGATACCGCGCCCGAGCCTAGGTCGGTCGCGTACAGCCTCGCGCTGAACACAAAGTCGAGCATTGCCAAGTCAGCTTGTTGGCCCGGCTTGGTCGCGTTAAACCATCCGATCCACGGGCCATCGACAATGTCAGTGCCCGCCGTTGGGTAAACTGAGCCCGTCGCCGGCGGCGCGCTGGGCCATACGCGACCGCGACGACATAGAGTAAACGTCCACCAAATAATCGTGGTTTCGGCGTCGACGGTGGCAAGCGGTTTTGTACCAATACGCCGAGCCGAGCGCCTCTTCGCCGTGCGCTTGCAACCAAAGCGAGCGTCTGATTCGGTGCCAGTGCTCGGCGGCACACCATCGGGCGGCACATACGAATATAACGACGAGTAAGCGTGCCAATGGATCGACGGCGCAACAATCGCGGTCGTTTCGGGCAACAACTCTCGGTCGCCGACCTCGGGCGACGTCGCGAATTTTCGAAAATGCCGGTTTGCGTCTTCGATGTTGCGCTTCGCGCGCGGAAATGCTGCGCGGGTCCGTATTTCGCCCAAAACCACACCTCGTGCGGCACGTTGTCGATGGTCGATTGGCCGACGAACGATTTCGTCGACGTCCGTATTCGCCCCGGCCGAGCACGAGGATTTCGGCCAAAAACATTTCGTTGTTTTCGAAGTATGTGTAGGGTTGCGACGCGAAGTCGGGCGTTTGAATAAATGTGCCGTAGCCAACGGGGATCGGCTCACCGAGCCGCGCCGCATTCTGCGAACCGGAAATCGAATACACCGGCGATTCGCTCGGTTGATCGACGAGACCGTTGGCTTTTCGGCCGGAAGATCACCGACATAGCTAGCGAAATCGCCATCGCGATAAGCGCATGCACTGCGTATTCGGCAATGAGTGCCCAAGCCGGCACGACGATCGCCGAGCACGTGGTCGCCGTCGACAAGCGTCTGACGCGCCTGCGACGACTTCGTCGTCGAAGCCGCCTGCCGGTCACGCTAACGACTCAACGAGCCCTCAACGCCGCCGGGCCATTGCTCGCCGATCCATTGGCGCAGCGGCTATCGCGCACGGGTGCGCGACGATGCGCTCGCTTCTGGGCGCAATGGGTTGTTCGACTAGGACAACGGTAATCCACGCGCGCCACCTTGCTGAACGCGCCTGCGCGGGTGCGTCAACGCGAAGTCGCCGAGCGCGTTGCACGATGCACCGAGCATGCGCGCGCAATGCAGAGACTGCCCGCGGAAGTGCAAGCCGATGTGCCCGTTGCGCTTGTCAGAGACGAAGCACCAGTCCGTCGGGCTCGACGATCCAATCCGGCGCGGTCGGCGGCGTGCACGAATCAACGCGGTGGTTTCCTCGTGCGTGAGTTCGCGCACCGCATAGTCCGGGCAAGTCGATTCCGCGGCGCCGGTAGACTTCGACGCACAAGCCCCAACAATCGTAAGCGTCGGGGCCGCGCGCTGCCGTGCGCATACGGCTTGCCGACCAAATTCTTGCACGTCGGCCAATGTATCGGTCAGGCCCCGGCCAGCGGTCCACCCGGTAGAACTTCCGACGGGAAAGCGCGATTCAATCGTGTCGGCCCGACCGGCGATGCCAGTGACGGCGGCGCTTGTGGCTTGCTACCGACGCGAACGACAAACGAAGCTGGCGACATTCTAGCGGCCCCGCTGGCCAGTCATCTTCGACGAAAGCCGCAGCGTGACGTCCGATCACGGTTTCGCGGGTCAGTGTTCGCAAACCCAATTGATCTGACGATGGTGCGATCGACGTTGGAAAAATTCAATTGCGCGTCTTTCGTCGCCTTGCCGTCGAGCTTGGGCAACTTGAGTTCGCAGTAAGCCGGTTGATAGTCTCGCTCGGTGTCATCTTCAAGCGTGGCAGTGACGACATAAGGGCGATTCACGAGCCAGAACGTTTGGGAAAACTCGGGTGTTCGAGCGTCACGCCCCATAGCGAGCAGCTATCGCCATGCGGCGCCGACGCAACGCACCCGGTTGTGCCGGGGCAGAAATTGCGGGGTCGCGACCATGCGTCACCCCGAGCGCGCCCGAGCGCATAGGTCGGTTCGAGCGCACCGCAAACGTCGACCCGCTACGGCAGCGACGTCGCGCGTAAAGCGCCAGAGCGCACGCGCTCGACGTAATCGCGTCGATGCCGCGATGCCATCTTCTGTTCGTCTCGACGTCGACAGCTTGCACCCTGCACGTTGTTGTGCACGTTAACTTCGACGTTGACCGGTTGATTCGCGCCACCGGTTACCGTCGCCGGCCCCATAACGCCGCCCGACGAAACGAGCGGCGGCGCAACGGCTTGCGGTGTCGCGCCTAGCGTGCGCGTGTTCGCCGATGGGTTCGAGCCGCCCGGCGTGCTCGCTTCGCGGAACGAACGCCGCGCGGCCGGCGGGCCAACGAAATTCGGGCCGCCCGGCGTGCCAGCATTGAAGAAACCGCCGGCACCGAAGAGCGCGTCAATGATGTACTTCTGCGCCCACAGTTTCAAAGATTAGCAATCATGCTTTGAATGGCGCGCTTGAAAACTTCCGACGCATCGCCGGCAGCGCGCCCAGGTTGTCGAAGAATCCTTCGGCGGCGTCGCTCATAACTTGCAGCGTTTGCGTTTGGATGCTCACCGTCTTTGTTAGGTCGTCGGTTACCTTCGTCGACTTCAACTTCGCTTCGGCGAATGCCTTTTCCTCTTCGGTGCCGCGCAATTGCCATTCGATCAATTGTTGTTGCACTTGCACCGCGTCGATGTTCGATTGGGTGTAATCCTCTTACGGCTTGGTCTAGGTCAATCAATGCCTTTGCATAGTTGACCGACGTAACGCGCGCTTCGTTCGCGGCGGCGTTTTCTTCGGCTAGTTGTTCGATGCTCTTGGCGCGCGCTTTGTTGGCATCTTCGATATTCTTTTCGAGTTGCTTGTTTCCTTCCGCCGTCATTAGCCGCAAAGTTTTCTTCTAATGCCTCTTTATGTTTTTCTGCCATTCCTCTTCCTCTTTTTCGCTTTCTTGTCGGCTTCGAATTTGTCGTCGATTGCCTTTTGTTCCTTGATTGCCTGCGCGATGCGCGCGTCGGCATCTTTCTTTGCCAGTGCGGCGGCTTGCTCACGTTCGCCGCGCAATGCGCGCTCGGCATCAACGAGCGCTCGTTGCCCAACGACCGCGGCTTCGGCGGCAGCCAGCACCGATTTATCTATGCCCGGCGTCGCCGCGAGTTGTTGTTGCCGTCTCGACAAGCTTGGCGGAGCTTTTCTTCGGCGGTGCCAATGTTGTTCGAAACCTTTTGCCAAATCGTGTTGAGCGTGCCAGCGAACAAGCCCGATTGCTTGACGTTTTCAACCCATGCGTTCGTCAGGCTTTCGAGCGCCGGCAGCAATTGCGACGCGAAGCGCTTTGGCACTCTGTGATCGCGGCAACGCCGATTTTTGTTAGGTTGTCGTTAAACGCTTCGGCGCGCTTGGTATCTTCCGCAGTGAACCCGCCGCCGAGCTTGGCGAACTCTTCGCGCATTGCCTTCGCGCCTTCGGCACCCGAGTTCAAAAGCGGGATTAACTCTTTGCCTGCCTTCCCAAAAATTTCGATCGCGAGCGCCGTTTTCTTCGGCCCGTCGCTCAGTGCGGAAAATCCCTGCACGAGTTTGTCTAGCGCTTGCTCGGCAGTGTCTTTGCCGGTGACGCCAAATGCTTTCATTGCCGTTGTGGCGTCGGTAACCTTGTGGTTGTCTATGTCGTTGATACCCTGCGCGACCTTGCCGACCGCGGTGGCGAACGTGCCCGATTCAACGCCGGAAAGCTTCAACGCGAATTGCCATTCTTGAAGCGCTTGCACCGACAAGCCGAGCCGTTGCGCGGCTTTGCCGGCTTCGTCCATGGCTTCTATCGTGTCGTGAATGCCCTTTATAAATTGTTGGGTCGCGAACACGACGGCGAGCACTTTACCCACTTGCTTTAGCGCGTTGCCGACTTGGCCAAGCTTCGCGTTAAGCGCTTCGGTCGCACCTTGCACGCTCTTAAGTTGTTGCGCGGCGGCGGCGCCGTCAACGATCAACTTATAAATTCGTTCGGAGTTGATCGGCCATGGCTCAACCCCGCACGCGCCGCGCGCGAATGACGATCACGCCCGACCCTTGCTTGCGCGACAACTCGCCGGGCACCGCGAACTGTTTCGTAAATTCGACGATCACCGAAAACGACTTGAACTCGGCGCGCGAGCGCAGCGCTTCGACGGTGGCGCGCAGAAAGCCGACCGGTTGTTTTGGCTTCGGCGGCCTGAATGTGCCTTTGGCAATGCGCGGTGTTCTGCGCGAGCGAAGCCCGCCGCCGCCGAGCACGCGCGAATTAACGCGCGTTGCGTATGGCACGCCGTAGGGTTCGAGCACGAGCAACGAACCGCGTTGGAACGCCGGCAACGTGCTTGCGCTCGTGACGACGCGCGAGCCCTTGCCGGGGTGACAAGCCGCCAACGCCAATTGGCGGTGACGTTGGCGAGCTTGCCGGTGTGCGCGTTCGTCGCTTTCTGGATGTTTAGCCGCAACGTCGTTTCGACCATGCGCATTGCTTGCGTCGCGAGCCGCGAGCCGAAGAGCACTTCGACGCGCTTTTGCGCGGTCGACAGTTCCTCGGATGCCTTGCCATCAATCGTTGTGATGCTCGGCGGGTTGCCGAGCTTGATTTGCTCCACGGTGTCGCGCTGGGCGATAAATCGCAACATCCATTGCAAGTCCGCCAACGATTGCTCTTGCATTTCCACCGATAGCCGTTGGCTTGTCACTTGCTCACCGCCGAGCACTACCGTTCGCGTCTTGTCGATGACAAGCGGCGGCGTCGGTGGAATCAAGCCGCGGAACATTCGAGCACCTAGGTGCGAACGACCATGCGAGCGCCGGGACGCGCCGAGTTAATCAGGGTGGCGATTTGCTCGGGCGTTTCGACGACGAGCACTTCGATAACCGATTCGGCGCTCGCGCCGGCCGGCGTGATGACGGACGGGCCGCGAATGCGCGTGTGCGTGTTGTCGACCGCGCGCACCATGCTTAACGATTGGTCGATGTTCAAATAAAACAGCGTCGAATAACCGACGTCGGCCGCGGTGCGGGTCAGTGGAACGAAGAGCATGGCAAACCCTTTCAAATGCCGATGGTCGGCACGATTTCGACGACGAATCGCACGTTGAGACAACACCACGTCATCGACCGCGCCGCTGATTTTTGCGGCGCGTATTTCGTAGGTGTAGTCTTGCCCGTCTAGCGTCGTGAACCCGCCGCCGATTGACGCGAGCGCGAAGTTGCCAGCACCCCCGCCCGTTAGCGTCATTGCGGCACCGGGCACGGCGACGCCGTTGCGATATAGGCCGAACGCGACTTCGGCGCCGCTGGCCGCCGCGACGTCGGCAGTAAACGACACACGGTTAACCGTTGTCGGCAGACCCTGTGCCAAGCGCTTGACAGTGCCCGACCCGGCACGCAAACAAATTCGGGCGTTTGCGCCAAAGAGCGTTTGATAAGGGATGGCGCGCGGCGTCGTGCCTAGCGCTTGCATCGTCAGGTTTACGCTCGACATTGCGCCATAGCCGGGCGAAAACGAATCGATCACGTCGCGCACCATGGCGCGCAGCGCGGCCGGTGTGATGGCGCCCGCCGTGTTGTCGGGCAACGCTGGCGTCGGCTTGCGCCAGCAATGCAAGAATCGTTTTGCGTGTCATGCGAAGCCCCCGTCGAAACCGGTTGAAAACGCGCGCGGCGGCGGCTCGGGCGGCACGGGCGGCACGTACAAATGCAATGGGATAAACAACGCCAACGATTCGTCGTCGACGGACGGCGGCAATGGCGACGGCGTTAGCGCCGGCGGCGTTGGCGCCGTCACGGTAAGCGCGCCGATGTTTGTCCATTGCGCGCTAATGCGCCACGCACGAAAGAGCGCGTCGTAAGAGTCCTGCTCGCCGGCGAGCTTCCACCCGGTCGGAATGATGATGGCGCGCACCGCGTCTTGCAGAATGCGCGCGGCTTCGTATCCGTCCGACCATGCGTGCGATTCAAGCGTGATGGCGCCAACGAGCTTCGTTGGCGTGCACATATCGGCCACGGCGTCGACGTCCGGCTTGCAAGCGCGTCAACGTCACGAGCGGAAGCGACGGCGGCGCCATCGCGCTTTCGAGTTCTGCCCATCCCCAATTGAACGCGCTACGCCGGCAAGCCCGGCGAGCAACGCTTGTGCGACGTCGCGCTCGCTCGTCGCTGCCATCATCGACCCTGCGGAAAGATGCGGCGCCGCTGCGCCGGCGTGAGTTTGCGCGGGTCGATCGCATCATCGTCGGGCGGCGGCTCGGCGGCGGCCGGTGCGCTCGCCGGTTTCCAGAATTCGAGCCATCCGTAGACTTGGCGCGCGCTCATTGCTTCGACGTCAACGACAGACATTTGCAAGCGCTCGGCGATCGTGAAAAGCACGCGGGCTTCCGGCGTTAGTGTTTTGGGGCGTCGGCCCCTTCGACGGCAACGGGCTCGACTTCGACGTCGCCGCCGACCACAAGCCCGTGCATTCGAATCACCGTGGCAATTGCGTCGGTGAGCACGCCGGAAAAGCGGCCGGGCGCGTCGAGCACGGCGTCGAGCGTCACCGGGTTACCGTCGACGTGCAGCGAAGCCGCGAGCAACGCTTCGGAAGCGTGCCCGCGATCGCCACCGACGCGCATGGCGGCTTGCATCTTGCCGAACGACAGTTCGCGAAACTCGGCGCTCGTGCCGCCGAGTGCTTCGGCCAATCGCTGCGGCGCCGGCGTGCGCTGTAGTTCGTAAGCCATCGTTTACAGCGCCCAAGAGTAAGTCGGCATTTCGGTAAACACGCCCGAGCCCGAAAACGCCAGGCCCGCATTGACGCCGGCAGTAATCGAAATTTCGCCGATTTCGACGGGGCCGAAGATCCAACCCCCTTCGCCAAAGTCGATCAACATATTGCGTGCCTCTTTGGGCGATTCGAGCGAAGCGTCGACCGTTGCCAAAGCCCGGCGATTCGGCATCAACCCAACCCGTAAACGCGAACGTCGGCGGCTTCGGTGCGCCAAGCACCGTCGTGCTTGAGCACATATCGTCCAAGTTGAGCGCGTCGGGCGCTTGGCCCGCAACGGTAATCGTCGCCATGCACGCTTCGAGCAAGTCATTCCCGACCGGCGGCGTAATCGCAACTTCGGTCAAGTTGTAGACCGTGCCAATCTTCCCGGTGCCAGCGGCAACGGCGGCACCGAACCGCGTGCCGTCGAATCCCTCAAGCGTGCCGGTCGTGCCCGTCGCCGTGTTGATTGAGGCGAAATGCCTTGCCGTCGAGCAAGGCTTCGCCGGTGCCGGCAAATTCAATGATTGAACCGTCAACCATGCCCGCCATTGCGGCGGCGAGCGTGACAACGCACGGGTTCGCTTTCGTCACGCTGGTTAGCAGTTTCGTCACCGCTGCGGCGGCGCCGGTTTGGGTCAAATACAGGTGCGCATCGCTGCGGATTTTTGCCATGGTGGCCCCTTAGGTTGAGCCGTGCCGCTTGATGCCCGCAACACGAGCACGGCGCGATCGTGTGAAGGCAAGACCTCTCGGACGTCATACGTCCACCCGCGGTCGACGTCGACCGCGCGCCAATTCGGTCTCGATTTGCACGTCGCCGGTTTCGCGCAACGTGATTCGGAAATTCAAGCCCGCGAGTTCGCGGTCGGCGCCGAACCCGTCGCGCCCGCTCGTTGGGTCGATCGATGCGTCGACTTCGAAGCATTGCGACCCACGGCGTTTTAACGACGCCGACGAAGCCGTCGACCGCGTTGTCGGCGGGTTTGTCAGCGCAACCGATGGCGCATGCGGCCGGCTTTCATGCGCTCGGCCGCCAAAGCTGGATTAGTTCAGGGTCGAAGCTTGATTCGCTCACCGGCAAATTCGCTTCGCGGTGTTCGTAATGCGACGCCGCGAGCTTGTGCACTGCGGCTTCGACGGCAGGGTCGAGCTTTTCGACGTCATCGACGCCGACGTCGAGTTCGATCGACGTGGCGCCGGTGAGCGCGGCGCCGCTCGGCGTGAACGCATAGGCGTCGGCATTGCCGCCGAATTGCGCTTGCGTCACTTTGCCAATCGCCGGTGATATCGACGTCGGCAGCGTCGAGCAAGCGCATTGCTCGCACGTTGTTGAATGGCAGCGGGTAACCCTGCAAGCCATTCGGGCACGATGCACATCGCAAAAGCCGCCGGCCAGCGAAGCGGCGACGCGATACGTTGCCGGGAATACGTCGATATTTGCCCGCCGCTGCACCGTGGCAATTGCCCACTTGATATCGCGGCCGATCAAATCGTCGTGCCGGTTGTGCTCGACGCGCGCTTGTTGCTTGACGGCATCGAGCATCGCGTCGGCGAGCGCGGCATAGTCGATCGCCGTTTGATCCCAAAGCGCGCGCCGGATCATTGCGGCACCCCGAAGCGGCCGACGCGGGCGGCTCGGTTGCGGCACGCCGTCGTCGCTGAAATCGGGGCACCGCGCGCCAATGCAAACGTGCGTCGTGTGTTCGGCGAAGAGCACACCGCACGCCACCGGCACCGAAAGCAAGATCAACCACGCTAGCGTGCGCATCAAGCCGCCTTCGGCCGATTGGCCAGCAAGAGCCGCACAAGTGCCGGCCCGTATTCGTTGACCCAAGCGGCGACTTCGTGCGAGCGCGCGTCGGCACCGCGCGCGACGTCGGCAACGCCGTCGATGCGTTGCGCTTGCGCATGGGCGCTTGACGTCAAGTCGCGCACGCTTGAGCGCGTCGGCTTCAAGAGCGCTTCGCAATCGCTGCGCGTGAACGGCGTTGGGAACACGAGCCACGATTTCGCGCCATCGAAAAGAAACGTCGCGCCGTCGCGCAAGTGAAAGTCGCCGGGCTCGGTCGGTTCGCGTCCGCCGATCACGGCAAAGCCCGTCGAGCCGAGCCGCCGCCAATCGGCAGATTCGCCGGGCTCGGCCGCGGTGTCGGTGGCGGCTTCGTAAACGCGCCCCATGGCATGCGATCGCCGCGTGCCGGCGCGATAGACACCGGGCACCCATAGCGGCGCCGGCTCAGCCACCGGGCCGACGTCGCCGCGGTCGCCCTTGTCGCCCTTGCCGCCGGGGTCGCCCCTTGTCGCCGTGTTCGCCAGGATCACCCCGCAGGGTGTCTAGATGGCGCTCGACGACGTGCACGGCAATGGCCGCGGTGTCGGGTACCGGCAGGGTGGCGCGAAACTCTGTGCCGCCCGTTTGGTGCAAGACAAGCTCGCCGCCGTCGACCCGGAAGCCGGCCACGAGTGCACGCGACACCGATTCGCGCCATTCGGCGTCGGCGCGCGCGCGCTCGGCGAGTTGCGCGGGCAAGTGCGGCGTTTGCCGTTTCGAGCGCGGCGATTCGCCCGGCCGCCGCTTCGTTGTCGGCGTGCGCTTCGGCGACGTCATCCCCAAGCGTGCGGCGCACGCGCTCGATCTTCGGCTTCGCCGGCGCGGATATCCACGAGCGCGCGGGCAAGCGGCTCGGCTTGCGCTTGCATCGCGGCGACTTGCGTGCCAGCGCGGCGACTTGCGCGCGCAGTTCGGCCGCCGCGGTGTCGCTTTGCGTGCGCACGACGGCGACGTCGGCGCCGAAGTCGTGGCGCACCCGCTCGACGGTTTCCAGAAACGCGCGAGCGACGCCGTTAAGCTCGGGTGTCATGCTTGCGCCCTCGCGATAAATTCGAGCGTGAGTTGCCGCGCGGTTTCTTCGCGCGTGGCGGCGTCGGGCTCGGGTGGTGTCGGTGGCGGCACGGGGGCGCCGCCGTTGCCGCCGTCACCGTTCGCCGGTGGAATCGGCGGCGGGGCGGGGGCGGGGGCGGCGCCGTAAGCTTTTCTAGTTCGGCGTTTGCCAAGTCGGCGGCGATCGCGAGCGGCACCATTTGCCGTTGCACGAGCAATTGGTCGCCGCCATCGGCCGGCCCCTCGCCGATATGCTTGCGCGCTTCGTCGGGTTTCATGACGCCGCCCTGCACCATCTTTGCCAGCGCTTCGGCTTGCGATGCAAGGTCGGTTCGCAAGAGCGCTTCGACCGACAAGTCGACGTAATCGCGGCGCCCGTCCATGCCGAAGAGCCGTTCGAGCCCGCGTTCGAATCGTTCGATCAACCCGCCGAGCGAAACCGAAAGCCAATGATTTATGAGCGCTTCGGTGTTGAGCACGCCCCGGCTTGCACGTCGCCATACAGCGGCGGCGCCACGAGCACGCAGCGCGCAATATCTTCGTTGCTGTACCGCAGCGATTGAATGACGCTCGCATCGATCGCCGCGAGATTCGAGCTTGAAAGCTTCAAGCCCCAACCGAGAATCGGCAAGCCGCCCGTTTGCCATCCCTTCGCTTGTTCGTCGAAGCGCTCGCGCAGCGATTGCATTTGCGTTTTGTCGAGCGTTTGGTCGGTCGACAACACCGACGACGGGCGGCGCATTTGCTGCACGAACACGAGTTGCGAGCGCGATAACGCGACATTGATGCCGGCCGCGAGCCCGGCCGCCGCGAGCGCTGATTCGCCGACGAGCGGGTGCCGTGGCGTCGACCATCGAAGATGCAAAACGTCGGTGGCAGGGACTACCCGAATAGCGCCAGAATCGAGCGCCACGAGCGAAAGCGGCTTGAAAAGCGCGCTCGGATCGTCGGCAATCAAATAGAAAACCGCGCGCGTTTCGGGGTCAATGCGTGGTGTCCATTGGCCGCACGGGGCCAAGTGCAGTTCGGCAATTTCGCGGCGATCGTTGCGCAGCGCGACGACGAGCGCTTCGCCGTCGAGCCAATCGTCGGCGATGCGGCCGAACAAGTCGGCGCCGCTTTCGTATGCGTTCGGCCGCACGAGCACGCGCGACGCGGCGCTCGTGAACACTTCCGAAACTGCGCCGGTTTCGAGCACCGTCGATTTATGGTGCGGTCGCAATTGCGCGAACGCGCTGCGGTGCACATTGGTGTATGGCGGCAATAACGGGGATGCCGTCGCCGCCGACCATTGCCAAATTGCGTTGCCACCCGGTGCCGTCTAGGCAATCGAACTCGTGCAGCGACCTCGCCCAACGTGCGGTCGATGCCGTATTGCGTGAACTGGATTGCGCCGCCGCGCTGGCCAAACGTGAAGCCAAGCCCGCCCGGGCCGAGCCACGAGCCAATCGAGCGAAGCGCGCCCATTGCCTAGCGCGCGGCGGGCGGCGTCGGTGACGGTGGCGGGGGTGACGGCTCGGGCGACGGTGCCGGCTCGGGCGGCGGCTCGGGCGCCGGTGGCGGGTAACCCGTCCATTCGCCGGCGTTCCCGACGTGATACGCGCCCGGCAACGGGCCGCTCGTGCGATCGTATGCCCAACCGTTTTCAACGAGCCAAGCGCGCTCGACGGGATCGTTAACGATCGCGAAGTCGCCGACATATGCGCCATAAGCGACGCTTACGCGCGGGTCGCTGAAATAGCAAACCGCGGGATCGTCGAGCGGTGACGACATAAGCCCCGGCCCGGGTGGCGGGGCCGACGTCGGTTGCGGCTTCGGGGTGGTTGCTTTGGTGGCCATGGCATCAACCCACGTGAGCGACCGGCGAGCAAAGCGCCGACCCAACACGCCAAGCCGGCGGCCATTAAATTCACGCGCGGGTGATTGATGCCGGCGGCGCTCAGAATGAAAAGCACGAGCGCGGCAACGAGCAAGATGGTTTGCAACACGGTGAGCCTCTCAAAAACCCCCGCGCGGCAACTCTGAAAAAGCCGCGCGGGGTGAGTGCAAAGCGTTTGGCAATCTGCGAAGTGCTCGCTTTGCGCGAATGGCTTACCAAGTGATTGCGGTAACGGCTTGCACGGCGCCGGCCATCGTGACGGCGTAACCCGCCGGCCAAACGAGCCGGATGCCGAGCGACCACGTTTGCCAAAGCGAAATCGCTTGCGCGCCAACGGTGGCCGCACCGGTGACGCCGCCCGCGACGTGGATGCCGCGATCGGGCAAAACTTGCTTGGCAGTGCCGAGCGCGCCGGCGTTGTCCATGGCTTGCGTCGGTGCCGCTGCGCCAGCGTCGGCAACCGTCACCGTCGCTTGTTCCGACACGTCGATTTCGACGTCATCGAATGCGCTGTAGAAATACTGCGCGTCGACCATGATGCAGTAACCCGACGGCACGAGCGGCGACGAAATTACTTTCATGCCCGCAACGGTGCCGCCCGCCGTGTTGATGATCGACGGCACTTGGCCAAGCGGGTTCACGAGCAAGCCGAGCGAAAGCGCCGTCGCCGAATTCACGAGCAAGACAACTTGGCTCGAACCGACGTGCGCGGTTTGCATCGCCGCCACCATCGTTTTTAGGTCGGCAATTAGCGCGTTGACGCCGCCGCCCGATGCGCCGGCCGACGTCGTGACGTTGTTAAGCAAGCCGGCCGGGCGAACCCCGGCAACGGCAGGCAGCGCGTCGAGCAACGACCGATCTAGCAGATTCGACGTCGCTTGCCGCAAGAGCCGGCGCATGACTTCGACGGCGGCCGGGTCGCTCGTGCGCTCAAGCTCTTTTGTAATCGGGATGATGCCGGCGAGCTTGTTGCGCGTGATGCGCTGCGAAGTCATCGTGCCTTTGACAACCGGAATCACGCCGGCTTCGCCAACCCATGCGGGTTCGAGTGCCGTTTGAAAATTCGACACACTCGGAACCGTGATTGCCGGCGCCCCGTTGAAGCGTAGCGGCGTGCCGGCAGCGGCGAGCCCCGCCCAAACCGACATAGGCGCAATGTCGGTCGCGAGCAATGCGCGGCCATCGCTGCGCACAAGCTCGGCCGCCCAACCCGCGGTCGTCGAGTCGGCGACACCGGTGGCGGCACGCGCGATCGCAACTGCAGCGGCGTCGCCGCGGAAGATTTCTTCCGCCACGATTTCTAGCGGGCGTTTGTCGATGTACGCCGACGCGCGCGAAATCATCAATTGCGCGATTCGGTAGCCGGCGGGCCGCTCGGGCTCGGGCATGCGGTGAATCAGCGACGGCGCGAGCGAGCGTTGCACCGGTTGCGGCATGTTCGTCGGGCGCAGCGCAACGGGTGTCACGACTTGGCCATTCGTGTCGATCACTTGTTGTTGCCCGGGTTGCGCGACGGCGCGGCGTGCGGCGGCGCTTTGCGCGTTGCGTAGCACCGTCACGCGGTCGTGCGCGGCGTTGGCGGCGTTCGTCGCTGCGGTGAGCGTTTCAAGCGTCGCGGCGTTGGCGGCGTTGCCGTCGATGCTTGCGGCGGCATTGGCGAGCGCGTCGTCGGCTTGTTGCGCGGATGCTTCGGCCGCTGCAATTTGGTCGCTTAGGTCCATGGCGGTTCGTCCAAGATTCCGCGCGACCGAAACCGGCGCAACGGTTGCGCCAGCGATCGCCGGCGCGGGTGGTGCGAGCGACGGGTCGGCACTTACGCGAAACATCGCGGCCAAGTCGTCGCTTGCGAAGCCGAGCGAACGCGCGACCGCGAGAGCGGCCGAATTCGCTGGCATGGGTGTTACGGTGACTTCGCGAACCGCGCCGCGCCGATAGCGCCACCCGGTTTGCGTCGAGTTGCCGCGCGCATCGCTGCGCATGATCGGCTCGCGGTCGCCGCGCGTTGTCGTAAGAAAACCGAAGCCCCGACGGGGTGGCGGTTTTCCCAAAGCGCGCGGATTAGGTCTGCGGTTTTGTTCGCTCCACGTGGAACGAGCCGCAGCGTTGCGCGCGTTTCGTGCTCGCCGCGTTCGAAGTTTTCCCACGAGCCGAGTTGCGCTTCGATTCGGTGGTCGTGGTCCGGCAGCGCGGCGACGCGATCGGGGATTTCGAGCCCGCGTTGCACAACGACGTCCCCGAATTCGTCGGGCGAATCGTTGGAAATGACGAACCGTATTGCATCGCTTGATGCAGCGGCGGCGGCGGGTTCGGCCGGCGCCGACGTCGCGGTGCCGCGCTTGGCAATGCGCAGGGTGTCAGACACTGCGCACCGGTGTCGCCGGTGTCGCGGGCCGCGGGGCGGCGCCGTCGAGCGGCTTACGGGGATCGGCGCGGCGAGTCGTTCGTCGCGCCCGGGTCGTTGTCGCTCTTGCATCGTCGGTGGCCCCTTTGGGGCACCACCGTCGAGCCAACACCACGTCGCCCCGGATTTACGCGCGGGCCGATTCTGCCGAACGTTTTGCGCGATTTCAAGACCGCTATTCGGGTTCAACCCGAATAGCACCCTCGCTATTTCGTCACCCTACGGAAGCGCACTTCCGTCGAGCCACGTTTTTCGCTTGACGTGGTGCCATTTCTGGCACCGATTTTGCGTTTCGGCGAGTCTGTCAACCGAGCTTGTCAACCGATCATTGCCTCGACGTCGAATGGCGCCACGACGGCGCGCAGCAAGCCGACACCCATGGCCAGCGCGACGATTCCGTCGATTCGGCCCGTTGCCTTGCGCTTGCTCAGAATCCGATTCAATTGCGAGTCTTGCTCAACGACGGCGCTTGCGGCGTTCCACGTGAGCACCGGATTTCGACGCACGCGCAAGTCGCGTCGCAGGATCAACCCTTCAAGCTCGGTGACGCTTTGCGGCATCCATAGCCCCGACTTTTGCGACTTGACGAACCCTTGTGGGTGTTCCACGAGCGGCACCGACAAGTCGAGCGCGGCGAGCGCGAGCTTTAGGTATGTGATGCGCCAGCGATCGAACACGACGCGCACCCGCGCGATTTCGGCAATCTGCGCGATGCGCTCGGCGATCGGCCCGTAATCGAGCACTTCGCCCGGCACCAAGTGCAAGTGCCCTTGCTGCGCCCACAGTTCGTAAGGCACGCCGTCGCGCTCGCCATGGCTTCGTGCGGGTGTCGGCCGGGCGCCAGAACTCGACGCCGGCGTGCGTCTTGTCGTCGTCGCCATCCCAAGTCGCCACAAGCGCGGTTAAGTCGGTGGTTGCCGACAAGTCGACCGCGAGCACGACGTCGCGACCGCGCACCGCGTCGTCGAGCGTTCCTTCGGGCTCGGCTTCGCACGCGCGCCACGCTTCCGACGAAATCCACGGCGACGCGGCGTCGACCCATTCGCAAAAGTGCAAGCGCCGCACGACGCTTTCTTTTGCCGGCATTTGCACCGCTTCGCGCACTTGGTCGCGCAGGTATCCAGGCAGGATCGACACCCCGAGCGACGGGTTTGTTTTCGGCCAACACGCTTCGTCGCGCAACGGGTTGTCGCCCTTGTCGAGCGCGCACACGTAGGAAAAAAGCGGTCGTCGTCGACGTCGCCGGCGGCCACCTTTATCGCTTTGTCGTGGTATCGCCACGCGACCGATTGACGATCAACCCCCGAATTCGTGATGACGAAGAGCAACGGTTGCCGGCGCCCTTTGAAGCCGGCGCGCATCATTTCCAAAACGTTGTCGTCGTGGTGTTCGTGCAGTTCGTCTATCAACCCGCAGTGCGGTCGCGGCCCGCTTTGCCCTTCGTCGCTCGCGATCGGCCGAAAAACGAATCTTCGAATGTCAGATTCCACACCGGGGTGCGGCCCGTCTTGCGCACGCGGTGCGACAAGCTCGGCGACATTTCCACCATTGCCACGGCGTCGCGGAACAAGATTTGCGCTTGCTCCTTTTTCGATGCCGCTGCATAGACTTCGGCGCGGCGCTCGCCGTCACCGACGAGCATATAAAGCCCGATGCCGGCGGCTAGCGGCGATTTGCCCGAGCCCTTGCCGGTTTCAACGTATGCGACCCGAAAGCGGCGCCACCCGTCGACGTCGACCCAACCGAAGAGCGAGCCGATAACGAAGCACTGCCACGGCAGCAACTCGAATGGCTTGGCCTCGAAATGCCCGGCGTTCAGGCACAACACGCCGCGCCAGAAATCGAACGCCCGAGCGGCCCGCTTCGGGTCGAAGTGCCATTCGCCGCCGCGGTCTAGTTCGCGAAGATGGCGCGCGCACGCGGCGCGCACGTGCGGCCCCGCGAGCACTTTGCCGGCGGCCACGCTTGTCGCGTATGCGGTGACTGCATCACGCGGCATCAAACAACGACGGGCGTTGCTCGTCGCGCAACCGTTCGAGCGAGTCTTGCACCGCTTCAAGCAACGCGATTCGCTGCGCCGCTTGCTGCGGTGTCATCCGCTTTTGGTCGACGAAGCGCGGGTAAACGTGCCGGCGCATGCCGAGTTCGCGTTTCACTTCGGCGATTTGGTCGTCGAGCGCAATCACGCGGCACCACCACCCAAGAAACGCAACAACGGGTCGGCTTTGCGCGGGTCGGTCCTACCCTGCGGCGGCTCGGGCACGGTTTGCACGCGCAACCGGGCAATCGGGTTAAAGCCGAAGTCGTTTTGCCACTGGCGCAGCAAGACGGCGAGCCGTTTGTATTCCTCGCGGGCATCTTTCTTGAGCAACGCCGCGTCGCCGTTGACGAGTCGCAATTGCTCGCGCTGCAAATCCAAGAGCACGACATACGATTCGAACGCCGCCGCATCGACCCGGCAAAACAAGCCACCGGGACTAACCGCCACTAGATCGAGCCAGATTGCCCGTTGACTCGCCGTCAAGTCGAAGGGGGCTCGGGAAGCCCGACGATGGCTTGTGGCGCCCTTGCGGCCCGTTCCCGCACCCTTTTACGCGGGAGCTTGCCGCCCGATTCAACGAGCGCCAGGGCAAGCGGTTTTGGACGTCGGCCGGCCATAGCTACCTCTATGCGCCGACCCTCGGGGGCAAGGTCGGCAAAACGGCACGCTGCAAACGAGCGAGCAATACGTAACTGAACGAAGTACAA
>ERZ1370068.3940-contig-3036_pt1 | contig 40208 bp, 62 predicted proteins | sample MGYA00561227_ERZ1370068 | MGnify/ENA primary metagenome ERZ1370068 (study PRJEB38410, sample SAMEA6850437) | metagenome | study: Metagenomic assessment of the ecological functions of the soil: analysis of the soil microbiota associated with the... | reverse complement strand
GTATTACTTCGTTCAGTTACGTATTAGCGAGATAAGGTTCAAGCTATTCCGGCCCGTGTATCGATGATGCGCCGCAATAGATCGGTTGCCGCCGACTACGCGGCCGCCTGCAGCGGCTCCTCTTCCCGTCCTCCTCGTCGTCTTCGTCTCCGTCATCCCCGTCGTCGGCGTCATCGCTTTCCCAATCGTCGTCGTCCGGATCGCCGATGGGCGTCGGGCTTCGTCCGCCGCGGCACCGCCAGCGGCGGTGCGACGGTCGACGTGTTGCACTTCACTGAGGCGGAATGCGCAGCACCTGCCCGGATAGATCTTGTTGGGATCGGAGAGCATCGGCTTGTTCGCCTCGAAGATCACCATGTATTTAATGTTGCGCGTCGCCATAGTTCGTCTTGGAGATTTTCGACAGCGTGTCGCCGGACACGACCGTGTAAGAACGTCGCCTCGGGCGCGCTCTGGTCGACCGACATCATGTTGTTGACCTTCGCTACGCCGGCGACGTTGCCGCCAGCCAGCGCGATCTTTTCCTTAGTCTCCTGGTTCGGCGCGACGCCGTAGCAGCGGACACCGTGGAGGTCGCGCCGTCGAACGTCACCGTAAGGCCGGTGGCGGAGAGATTCTGCGACTTGATGTAATCCTGGATCGCATCGGCGGCAGCGTCGTTGGCGGCCTTGACCTGCCGTTGTTCGGCTGGCCTTGACTTCGTCATCGCGGCTTGGGCCTGTCCGCGGCCGAATAGTTTTTCTCCGGCGTCTTTCACGAAGTCCATGATTCCATCGCTGTTACTCCATTCACTGGTGGATGCGCAATGCGCAATCGGCGGCTCGCGCGCCGCTTTGACCGCAGCGGCAAGTGGTCCAACGCCACCCCAGGAAAAGGCGAAAGAAGTGGAACAATTCGTGTCATCGGCCGATTGACATGACCTTGTGCAAATGGCTCCTCGCGACGGCGTTCGTGTAGTGTTTCGGCCTGCGGCGATCAACCAATGCGTCCCGACTTGGCGCGCGTGTATCGCGTGATGAGCGCGTCTTCCAGGACCCGACACCGGTGATCGTCATTCCGGAGTTTGTTCGGATCGAAGTTACCGAGCCGCGTCACAGGCCGCGAGAAGTCAGGCCGGGCCGTGGCAGGACGTCCTTTCGGTGATTACCGCCGCCTTGCGCTTTAAAGTCGACCCTCGAACACTCGCCGTCGTTCCGGACGACCTCGAGGCGTTCGGCATCGCGAACAACGTGCTCGGCACGGACTTCTACGGGCCGATCATCGACACGCTGCAAGCGCTACGCCGGTTACGTGAAAGGAGCGCCCGGCGTGCCCGCGCCGCCGGGCGAGCGCGTCGCCATTATCGTCCTCCCCTATGACCGGCGCCAGGACAACGTCGGTCCATGCGCGCGTGCGCTCGAGAGCGCCTCATCGACGCGAATCCGCCAGGACTACGGCAAGCCGGACCTGCGCGCGTCGACATCGTCGCGCGCAGCATAACGGGCGACTGATCGCCCGCTATTACCTGCGCTACGGCCCCATCGATGCGCTCGACGGCAGCGAGCAGCTCGTCACCCTCTACGGCACGACGCGCGTTCGCAAGCGCATTCTGTTGGGGACGCCGAATTTCGGTTCCGTCGCGTCGCTGCATGCGTGCCCGTCCGCCGAGCCGATCGGGCACGCGCCAGTGCCAGCGCCGGAAGTTCTCGCGACGATGCCGAGCGGCGGTCAGCCGTTTCCGCACCCGCTTGGTGACGTGGCTGATCGACACCGACGCCAGCGTCCGAACTGCCGGAGGACGAGCTGTCCTGACCCCGCGACGTGGCGCTGGCATATCGCTCGTCGGTGTTCGATCCCGCGGCCGAGGCGCGCAGTCCGAGCCCGTGCGCGGCGCCGACGCCGCATCCGTACGCGGAATCGCTGCACCGCTATTCCTCTGAATTCCGCCTGGAGCGCGCGCGCCGCTTCCATGCGGCATGACTGTCGACGCCGGGGGCCCGGCGTACGCCGATCCGGTACGTCCCTCTTCGGCGGCGACTGCGCGCTCACGCCCCGCGCGGCCGCTGCTCGAGAACGCGACGGCGCTCTCAGCCGATCGCGCGGACGTATCCGGACGCCGTCCGTGCGCGCAAGCCGCGAGGTCCGCTTTACGACGAGGCTGATGCTCGGGCCGGGCGACGGCCGGCGCGACCAAGCCGTAACGCTGCTCGCGCGCCGAAACGCTCGACCCCTCCGCGCCTGCAGCTCGACGAAAGTTTTCTTCCGGTCGCGTACTGGTTCTTTCTTTGCGAGCGGCTTTACGATCCGCTGACGTCGAGCGTGAGCTTCCACGACAACCTCCTGAACGTCGCTGCTGTCGCGCGACCTGCCCTGCAGGAACGCGCGACGATGATGCGCGCTGAGGACGTTCGAACATCGCCGCGTTGCAAGCGCACGAATGCAATCCGCGACGGACTTGATCCTTGCTGCGCCAACGGACTTGAAATAGCCGCCGCATCGGCCAGTTTGTACGCGACATATTGTTTCAGCAAGAAGGCCCAAGTTTCCGCACGGAAGGTCATCGTTCGGCGCCTTCGCACGACATATTCCTCTGTGCACAACGGCAAGTCGAACGTGATAGAAATAACTCATTGAAATTGGCTGAAGTAAGTAACTAGGTTCGCGTTGCGATACGCCATGCAACTTACCTGTTTTGAAGCGCAAAAGCCGTCCACATCACGGGTTGAGTACACTGAAAGAGAACTACGAATCTTGGAGGTGAGACCAAAGGAAACCCCATGCCTTGGGGATCTTTCCATCTGTGCCAAAAATTCTCGAAGGGATAGACGTTCGCGGTCCCCGACTCGTTGCATAGGCGCCACATTTCTTGATTTGAGTCAACTTTGACCTTTGCACAAAGCTTGTGCACGCCAAAACGACGGCGTATAATGCCGTCGTCATAAAGTAGGTACCGGTCTGCATCAGGGCACACCCGGCGAAAGCCGGGTGTAAAGTCACCGGTCTTTGGGGCCTTGGGCCCTACGACAGCAGGATTGCCGGACTGGCGCAAACGCGCGGCGATTTTTTCGCAAGCGCCATCGCGTTGATTCACGGGTAGCGTCAGGCGCCGAAGTAATTCGGCGTCGATAAGTAAGTCTCGGCGCGTATCCGTCTCGCTTCGTAGCCCATGGAGTTCGTGTGGGTCAATCGGGCGATTCATGACCGACGTTTCAGCCTTTCACGCGGTAACCGATCCTCAACGTTTCATCCGTCCGGGCGCGCACCGGCAACTGGCGTGGGGTTGCGGTCGGATGTCTGGGTCTGTTCCTGATCGCAGCGCTTTCTTTCACCAGTCGACGGTCCAGCTCAGGGCAAAGGTCGGAAGTGGCAAAAGCGCCGACGCTCGTTCTTCCACCACGAGCGGCGCGAGCGCTAGCGGGAACGGGAACAGCCCGGCATTGGTTCTGCGACGGGATTTGCCGGTGGCTACATCCTGGTCGGGCAGGCAGCCGGAAGCTCTGATTCCCGATTTTCAGGCGGCCTTCTAGCACACGAGGGCGGCCTTTTCGCTCCGGCAAGCTCGGAAAACTGGATGTTCATATCGTCAACGTCCCGAGCGGCAAGGAAGTGACCGTCGGCAAGATGCTCGGGCACTCTCAGGTGAAATTCGCCGAAGTCGATCCCGGCAGTGACGCCAGCCGGCACCTCTAACGACCCTGATTTCACGAGCGAATGGCATCCCTCGCGCCAGATCAACGCGCCGACGGCGTGGGGCTCGTCCACCGGCGCCGGAGTCACCATTGCGATACCCGACACGGGCGTAGACGGCGCATCGGACCTCGCGCCGCAGATGGTGCCGGGCTGGAACTTCTACGACAACAACAACCAACACGTCGGACGTCAACGGCCACGAGCGGCGGTGATTGGCGGCGCGGCGGCAGCGGCGACTAACAACGGAATAGGCGTTTGTCCGTCGCAGGCGGCTGCGCACATCTACCGGTGCGGATTGCCGACCCCTCCGCGTACGCGTTGTGGAGCACGGTGGCGCAAGGCATCAATTGGGCAGCGGATCACGGCGCGAAGGTCGCGAACCTGAGCTACATCGGGGCGCGTCGGGAAGCTTCAGCACGATCCGGAAACGCAGCCAGCTATCTGCGCTCAAGGGTGGCGTGCTCTTCGTCGCCGCCGGAAATACCGGCGCCATCGACAACACCGCTCCGACCAGTTTGATCACCGTTGTCTCGGCGACGCAGGAAACCGACCTGCTCGCCAGCTTCTCGACCTACAGGAGCTTTGTCGATTTCGGCGCCCGGCAACATCCCCTCCCGACCACGAAGGGCGGCGGATACCAATATTGGTGGGGGCCTCGCTCGCCACGCCCGTCGCCGCAACGGCGGCGCTGGTCATCTCTCGGCGGCCCGATTTCACGTCCGCGCAAATCGACTCGACGCTCAAGTCGAGCGCGACAGATCTGGGCGCCCCAGGCACCGATATCTATTTTTGGCGCGGGTCAGGTGAACGCCGCTGCTGCAGTGCAGCTCGCCGGCGGCTCAGGCCCCCCCTGCCGACACGACACCGCCGACAGTCTCCATCGCGTCGCCGACCAGCGGAACGGTGTCGGGCACCGTCTCGATCGCCGTGAACGCATCTGACAACGTCGGCGTCACGCGTGTTGACCTGCGGGTGAATGGAGCGGTCGTCGCCAGCGTGCGTCACCTCCGTATCAATTGTTCGCGTGGGGTTCCAAGAGCGTGGCCGATGGCTCGGTTTCGATCTCCGCCGTCGCCTACGATGCCGCGAACAATTCGGCAGTGTCCTCGACGGTGACGCTCAACGTGTCCAACGCAACGGCACCCGACGCACCTCCACCGACGGTTTCGATCACTTCGCCCACTGGCGGCAGCACGGTGTCGGGGAGCGTGACGATCGGCGTGACGGCTTCGGATAACGTCGGCGTCACACGGGTGAACGCTCGTGAACGGCGCGACTATCGGCACCAGCAATGCCCGCCATACCAATTCGGATGGAACTCAACCTCCGGTGGCCAATGGCTCGGCGTCGCTTAGCGCTGTGGCCTATGATGCAGCCGGCAACATCGGCGCTTCGTCCCGCCGTCACGGTCAGCGTCTACAACGCCTCCAACGGCGGGGCCGGGTCGGTGGACACACGACGCCTCGCCGACGCTCACCATCACCAATCCGGCGAACGGCGCGACCGTCAACGGCAACGTCTCTATCAAGACGTCCGCCTCCGACGGCAGCGGGCCCGGCGAGGTCCACACAGATTCTACATCGACGGCGTGGCGAGGGCGAGCGCCGTAGGCGCGTCGTTGAATACAGCTGGAGCGCTCGAAGAGCGGCGTCGGGAGTGCATACGATCCTGGTCACCGCCACCGACGCCTCCGGCAACCACACGACGAAGCAGGTGCAGGTCACGAAGGGTGTAGTGAGCCACATCGGCTGCGACAAGCGGGGCGGCCTTGTTGCCGCCCGCTCGCATCTGATGGGTGTCCGCAGGCTATCGGTGCGGCCTATGGATGCCCGCAAATGCCCCTGTAATCAGGGAACCCATACGTGGAGTTGCGCAGCCACCGGATGGACCTCGCGACATCGGAGAAATGCAGCTCACTCAGAGGCCACTTCGCCACACACGATGCCGGGAATGAAACGGTAGCGAACCTCGCCGCGCCGGCGGCGTATTCACCATCGACGCTCGAAGATCTTCCTCCGTCGGTGCTCAGGACATACACCATGGACCAGCCGGCGACAGAGGCGACGGTCTGTATGCCGCCGAACGTCGACTCCGCAAATGCCGTGGACCGGCGGGATCGAACCGATCCACCACGCGGGGTTCTTTTCACACATAGGCCGGATGCCGGATCACTGCGTACGGCCGCGTGCGACGATGCCCCGATAAGTGAGATTAAGCTCGCCTTGAAACCGAAGGTACACGGACGCCGACGCGTAGATCGCCATCAGCGTCAGCGAGCCAGGTTCAGGCTGATGTGCGCCTGCGGTTGTCCGATCCTCAGGAAATCGCTCACCGGTGACCCGAGAACGCGGCGCTCGTGACGGTGTTGAACGGCGGATAGCAGATCAGCGCCGCTCCTGAAGCCATCAGGGTTGGATCGACGGAACGGATCTCGTTGTCCGGGCTGCGGCAACTCCACGAGATAGCCGACGGTGAAGATCGGCACGTCGACGAACAGGATGAGCTGAATCAGGAACCAGAAGCCATGCTGATCCTGACGGCGCGCGTTCTGAATCCGGCGGCGAATGCCCCCACGCCCGCAATCGCCGCGCCGTGGGTGACCGCGCCCATAAAGGCCATCAGCAACATGACCATCAGCGGTGCAAAAAAGCCTTGAGCAACGTGACGAGCACGGCAACGCGATCCTGCGAAGGCCCTTCGTCCATTCGGTCGACGGCGAGCAGGGCGAACCTCCCCGACGACCCGAAAGAAGAGCAACGACTTCGAGGATCGCGGATTGCGCTCTACAAGGTAGTAAACCAGCAATAGCGCCATGTACCAAAAGCGCCGCCGTAACTAGAAATCCATACCGATGATCGAGAAAGCCCGCGAAGCCATAAAGCTTGTCGCGCTGCATCTGGCCGAGCGGCGTGAAACCATAAATCGTGCATGCGAGGGCCGTCACCGCGGCTGAGGCGCCCAGATTCTTGAGTCGCAGGATATTGCGCGGTAGAATGGGAAGGTCGAAACAGGGTCCACGCCAGCGGACTCTACCGCAGGAACTCGTTGCGGTCCTTACAAGATCGCAAATCGGCGCGGCAAAAAGACAAAACCCGCAGCGCGGGTTTGGCTGGTTCGGCGAAACAGAGTAATCAGGCGCGGTGCGACCTCTTCCGCTTCAGGAACGTGCCACCAAGCAATGCCAGTCCGAGCAGTGCGAGGGCGCTCGAAACTCGGTTCCGGGAGCCCCGCCGCCGCCGCCGCCGCCGCTGGTTCCGACGCTCTCGCATCGACGGCGCCGGTATTGCCGCTGCTGCCGATCAGATCGACGGCAAAGAACTGGCCGAATGAGTTCTGCTGGAGGCTATTGATAGTCAGACCAACGGCGGCGATGGTAAAGTCTACCGGTCCCGGCTGAGGATTCGATCGCCACTGCCGCACGCGGTGCAGTCAAGTCCATACTCGAAGAAGCCCGTGCCGTCCATGTGTGGTGCCCAAAGACTGGGGACTACCCCCGGTGGCCGCAAATCCTGATGTGACACCCGAATACGTTATCGTCGGATTGCCAAACAGGTTGAAACCAAACCCTGTCCGTTTCAAACCCCGGTGCTCTCTGAATTGAAAGCCGGCGTTTAGCGTTATGTTGAAAGCCAGTGTGCCGGTGCCATTGTCAGTAACCGTGATCGTTCCGGCGCTTGTCGTGCCACTGGGAAGGCAATTACCGGTGCAGTGGTCGGACGTCAGCTGGAAAGTTTCGAGAGTGATAATCGCGGCCTGGCTGACGCCAGCGCCGAGAAACAGCATCGCCGCAATGCCTAACACGTTTCGTAGCTTCAGCATGTCCCACTCCACACTTTACAAAGGCCCGCGAAATGCGCCCCGTCGCTAAGCTTCTCGCAACTTCTGGGCCACCACATTAACTCTTTGAATTTGTTGAGCCAATGAGGTCGTCATCGAGGGTTCCTGTAAAAATATCGACACCTGCGCAAACTGCACCGAATAACTCGGTCGCGCTTGGCAGATCGGTTGTGACTCACACAAAAAGGGCGACCGAAGTCGCCCCTTGGACGCGCACCGGTCAACTGGTTTGGCGCACTTTGCGAAGCCGGCGCACCGCCCGCAGTCCCGCCAGCCCAATAGCGATCAAACCAAGAAGCCGGCTCGGGCGCATTCCCCACGCCCGACCCACTACCCGGCGTAAGCGATCAGCCCGGTATTCCCCGTGCCCGCTCCGCTCGTGTTGCGGTTGATCGCGTCGACGACGAAGTAGACTAGACCGTCGCCGCCGGCTGGATTTTGCGAGATTCAGCAGCTGGTTGACGTCATTTCAGACCGGATCTGCTAACGGTGAAGGAAAAGACATTCAGGGCGTTTGCGCTGCCCGCGCCGGGTGCGGTCGTCGCCCTGCGTCGTTAAAGAAGCCGAAACCGTCAAATGCAATCGCTCGTGGCATCGCTAACGAAACCGGAGTAATTGGCGGGGAAACCGGCCATTGTGACGCCACCCCCAAGGTCGCTAAAGCCAACGGCGCCGGGGAAACCGTTCCCGATCACGAAGAACCCATCCGCCAGATCGACGGTTACGGTGACGGTGTTGCATTTAACCAAGTCGCAAGCCAATCCTATAACATTATGTTTAACGTAGTAATATCGTTGCGTTAAGGTGTCGCGGTCGGCTTTATGTAAAATATCTTGACACCATAAACCATAAAGATAAAAACGCCATCTTTCTGCTCCATCAAGTACCTTTGGCGAATTTGTTCTCGTCTAATTGCACTATAGCGCGGTGCCCACATCAAACTGTGCTGAACAGTGTGAGGCTCGAGTCTGAGCAAGCGGCTCGAGCCATGCGGTTATCCGCGCCCTGCCCCCGACAACACGATTGCGCAGCCGCTCACGATCATCGCCGCGTCGGACGCCAAAAGAGCACGACCTCGGCGATTGCCGCCGGCGGGCGTCCATTGCGAGGTATCGGCGCTCGGGCATCGCGCGTCCGGTTCTGCGGCGTGTCGATGACCGTCGGCATGACGCAGCAGACGGCGATCCCGTGGCCGCGCAGCTCGGCCGCCATGCTTCGGTCAGCCGGACCACGGCGTTCTTGGCAACCGCATAGGCGGCCATGTTCGCCTGGCCGCGCACGCTCGCTGCCGCCGCGACGTTGACGATATTGCCGGCGCCCGCGGCGATCATCGCCGGCACGACCGCCCTGGCGGTGTTGACGACCGACGTCGCGTTGAGGTCGAACATCCGCTGCCAGGTCGCGGCCGGCGTTTCGTGCACCGGGGGACCCGCGCTGAACCTCCGGCGATGTTGCACAGCACATCGATGCGGCCGAATTTCGCGAGCGCCGCGTCCGCCGCGCGCTTCGTCGACGCTTCGTCCAGCAGGTTCGCCGCGACCGTGTATCGGCGGTCATTGCCCGCGCCATACACTTTGTTGAGCACGCCGTCGTCGATGTCGACCAGAGCCTGGCGCGCGCCCGCCGCATCGAACGCGTCGGCGACCGCCTTGCCGAGGCTGCCCGCGGCGCCGGTGATGAGCGCCACCTTGCCGGTGAAATCCATCGTGTCCTCCGTATGAGTCGCTAACGCGCGGAGTTGAGCAGGTTGGACGGCGAGAATTGGTCGGTCAGGATCCGCGTGTCGGCGGGCCAGCCCCGCTCGATCTCGATCTGCGGCAGCAGCCACGCGCGGTCGACGCCGAGCGGCCGCAGTCTCGGTTCCAGCGAGCTCGGCGTTGCGCGCGATTTCCGCCTTGTCCGGCAGGCCGCCCAATCGCAGCAGAATGACGCGGTTGTTCTGCTTCAAGCCGTAGAAATCGCCGAAGACGCTGTAATACGTCGCCGACTCGTGATCGTAGAGCTTGCTCACCGAGAACGTGTTCGCCGCGAGCACGCCGCGCTCGCCCAGCAGCGACTTCACCTCGAGCAGGAATTCGCGCGTCAGCATGTGCTCGGGGATGTATTCGTGGTCGAAAGCATCGAGAACGATCAGGTCGTAGCTGACGCCGCGGCGCTGCATCCGCTTGACGAACACGCGGCCGTCCTCCGGCGTAGATCCGCGTGTACGGTCGCCGGATCGAAGGTCGAAGTACTTCCGCGCCATGCGGACCACCGCAGGGTCGATCTCGGCCGCGTCGATCGCGGCGTCCGGCAAAAGCGTCTGGAACGCCGTCACCAGCGTGCCGCCGCCCAAGCCCGAGGATCAGCACGCGCTTCGGCGTCGGGTTGAGGTAGAGCGCCGCCATCATCATCCGCGCGTAGTTGAATACGAGCTGGCCGCGATCGGACAGCGAGACGCACGATTGCCGCGCCGACATGTTGCGTCCGAACGCCATGCAGCGAAGCCCGTCGTCCTCGTAGACGATGATGTTGCGGTAGAGCGAGCGCTCCCGGTGCAGCACTCCTCGTCCGCGGCGGCAGGCCGCGCCGAGCAGCGCCGCGGCCGCGCCGCAAGCGCGCAGGCGACGCGCGCGATGCTAGCATCGCGACGCGAGCATCGCGAAACGCGAGCGCGGCCAAACCGATCAGACGCGCGAAATGGCGATCATCCCGATGAAGATCTGATTGATCTCGAACCAGAGCACCATGTAGAACGACGTGAGGATCGTACCGGCGGCGCTGCCGAACGTCGAGACGAAGTAACAGCGCCCTGCCGACTTGCCGGTGGACGACAGGCTCGGTGGCGAGCAGACGGACCGCGTACGGCGACACCATGCCGGAGATCGCCGTCGGGACGAAGAACAGCAGCGACGACGCGAGCAGCGACGCGTAGCGTGGATCGCGGACGTTTTCGAAGATCCAGTCGAGCACCGTCTCGCCGGCCATGCACGATCGGCAGCGTCGCCGCGGCGGCGACGCAGGATCAGCGCACCCAAGCTTCGCCGTCGACGGCGCGACCAGCGATAGCTGCCCGCCCAGCAGGTAGCCGAGCGACAGCGCGACCATGAAGATCGTGATGATGCCGCCCCAGACGTAGATGCTGTTGCCGAAATTCGGCGCGAGCAGCCGTCCGCTCAAAAGCTCGATCGCCATCACGTAGTAGCCGCTCCAGCCGGCGACAAGATAGGTGAACCAACGGTGCGAGGTTTGCATCGCGAAAGGCGTTGCCCGAAGTCGCCGCCTCGGGGCAGGTCGTCGTTATCGGATTTTTCCTACAGCCGAGTCAGGGATAGTCTGATGGCGGGATGCTGTCGGCAGGCGTATCGTCTAACTAGTTTCAACCCAGTCGGAGGTCGTCGATGAAGTCGATCCTCGATCCATCCTTCAAGTACGTTCCCAGCACGCAAACCGACATCCGCAAGACCTTTGCGCGCGTACGCCGCGAAGCCCGCACACGGGAGCGGCCAGGTCGCGAGGACGCTCCGCGCAACATCTCGCCCTATTCGCCGGGCGAAAAAGCACGGCGTAAGCCTTGGCGTAGGTCCGCGCCGAGCACTCCGCATCACCGAGGCCGATCAGCGGGCCGCTGTTGCGCGCACGGCTCGAAGTTCCCGGCCGGCCGATGTTTTCGCACCGATAGATCGCGTCCTTCGACGGCGCAGGCGCCGGCCCCGTCGAGTCGCGGAACACGATTTCCGCTTCGAGCGCGACCGTGGCGCGTGGCGGCCGCCGGATGGCGAATCCGCCGCATGAGCAAATCCCACGCTTGCTGCGCGATCTCCGCTGCGGGCTGGCGAATCACCGACAGATGCGGCGTCACGAGCTCCGCCCATTCGGGATCGTCGAATCCGAGGACCGAGACGTCCTGCGGGCAGCGGACTGCGATCGAACGCAACGCACCGAGCACGAGCGACGACTGATGGTTGTTGCTCGTAATGATCGCCGTCGGCGGATGGGCGGAGCGAAACGCTTCCGCGATCCGCTCACGCACCCCGGTCTCGTCGTCTCCGATTTCCACGATCCGCACGTCGACCGGAAACGCCGCCTGGCGCTTCGCCGCATTGAGCCCTTCGATCCGATGCTGGCTGACCAGGCGTCCGCGCGATCGGCGAGACGAAGAGAAAGGCGCCGATGTCCGAGCGCCAGCAGGCGCTTTGCCGCCTCGCGAATGGTCTTGCGATTGTCGAGGATCACCTGGTCGAAACGCTTGTCCCGGTCGGCCGATCGAGCAGCACCAACGGTGTCGCGTTGTCGTGTGCGAGGTCGAGCGTCTTTTTCGGACGCGGGACTCGGAAGGAGGATCAGACCGTCGACCTGGTACTTGAGCAGGTCGCGGACACGGGAAAATTCGGTCGCGGATCATGGCGGCTGAAGACATGCATGATGCTGAAGCCCTCGCGCAACGCGATATCTTCGAGCGTTTCGTCGAGAGCGTTCAGGTAGACCGTCGACGCGGTGCGGAAAGCAGATTCCCACCACCGACGACTGCCCGCGCCGCAGCCCTTGCGCATGGAAATTGGGGACGTAGCCGAGTTGCACGATCGCGCGTTTGACGCGGTCCTGCCGCCTCGCCGCTGACCGGAACCTGGCCGGACAGCACTGGCGACACCGTTCCGACGGAAACCTTTGCCCGCTTCGCGACGTCGTGGATCGTGGTTTGGAACGCGGCATGGATCCTCGGCGTTATCCGAAAGCCTCACTGCCCGAAGATCAGCAGCATGCCGCCGACAAGGGTCGACGCCGACCTGCAATGCATCTGATGAAGGACGGACATCGCGTTTATCCCGTGCCCGGATTACAGCGCGACCCGAAGCGCCTCGCGCGGCATCGTGACAGCGAGCGCGCCATCGCGCAAGGCGTCTCTCGCGTCGTCGCACTCCTCATGCATGCACGTAGCACTGGATCTTTTCGAACACCCATCCATTCTTGCCGTTGCCGAGACTCGTTCCAGTCGGTCGTGAAGTAGTGGTCGCGGCCGTTGGGTTCCAGTAGCGGTACAACGGAATCGTCCCGGCGATCGGCTGGACGTGGACGTAGCATGCCGGCCCTTCGAACACCCAGCCGTACTTGCCGGCGCCGATCTCGGAATAATCGGTGGTGAAAAAATGATCGCCGAGTTGCGAATTCCAATAGCGGTACAGCGGCACGGTCCCGGCAATGTTCTGGCTGATGAACGCGGCAGGCAACGCCTTCATAGACATACGCCGCGGTGCCCGCGCCGAGCTCGGCGAAGTTCGTCGTGTAGAAATGATCGGGGATCTGCGCGCTCCAGTAGCGGTGAAGCGGCACCGGCGTGTCGGTCTCCATTCCCGAACGCGCCCAATATCTGACGCAAGTCGGGGCGGCTGCCGATCCGTTGGTGTCGCCGGATATGTCCCATCCTGCTGCGGCGACTCCGCTGGCGCGAAGCAGCGCGCGCGTGTGCCGGCGTGAGGGGCGCGCCGCTCGCGCGCATCGCACCTTGCGCGCATCCGACGACACCCGCCACCATCGCCGCCGCGCCTCGACGTGCCGGCGAAGTGATCGGTGTACCAGGTGTTGACGCTCGCGCCACGCCTTGCAGATCGCCGTAGCCGGTCGTCGTCACCTCGCGACCCCAGCCTTGCACGTCCAGCGCCGAGCCGTAATTGGAAAAATCGAGACGCGAGCGATCCCAACCCCAGCCGGTGCCATGCACATTCGGCGGCGGCGTACCCGCGCCGACCAGAATCGCGCCCGAACTGCGCGCGCGCCGCGCGGAAACGGATTGGTCCAAGTCGCGGGAAAACCGGCAGCCGGCGCGTGTTGTAGAACGGATCATCGAGGTTTTCGCCGCCATTTCCGGCTGCTTCGATGACGATGACGCCTTTCGCGTTCGCGTAGCGAATCGCATCGTAGTCGTCCGGCCACCATTCGAGGGGCAGGTAGCCTTGTTGTTGCGTGTAGCCGGGCGTATTGGCGCGCGGCCCGGCGCGGTGCATTTCGATCAGGATGATGTCGCCGGCGCTCAAGCGGTCGGCGGCGCTGTGGATCGCCGCGGCGGAGGTCGCCGCGTTGGCCGACGCGATGGCGCTGACACTCGCGTCGCGGCAGATGCCCGTCACGCCGACACCGTCGCCGCTGAACACGCCGAGCGTGGCCGTGCCGTGATTGACCGAATCGTTGTCGGTCAACGGCGTCCCGCCGACGACGCCGCCCTGATTGGCGAGCAGGTCCTCGTGCGCGAAGTTCCATCCGGAGCTCGACGTCGATGATGTGTACGCCGGCGCCGCGTCCGCCAGCCAGCGTCCACGCGAAGCGCGCGTCGACGCCGCCCGGCGCGGGATCCAGATACGCCTGCCGCGCGCGCTGAAATCGGGCGTCGTCGCCGGCGCCGGTCCGGCCTTCGGCTGCATGTCGTTCAACCCTGCCGGCTCCGCGCGCGGCTTGACATACGCGGCGTGCAGCAACGGCGGATCCGGCCAGCGTCGCCGCGAGCGAGTCGAGCTTATCGTCGGCGACGTGCACGCGATAGTAGTGCGCGAGGTGCGGCACCGCGATGCCCGCCGCCGACATCGTTGCGTGCGTGTGCTCCAAACGATCCTCGTCGGCATCGAACAACGGCGCGCATCACCGCGCCCGCACCGTGCAGTGCGCGCGTCAAGTGCGAAACGTCGGCGCCGGCCTTCGATTCGACGCCGCGCGCCGTGGCGCGAAGGCGTGCTTCGGGCCGGGCAACGATGACGAGCTCGCGCGAGCCAATCGGATCGGGCATGACTTTCCTCCCCACGGGGACGACGAACATTGCATCGCGCGCCGCCGCCGGTCAAGCGACTATTCCGTCGCGTTCGGCGCCTCCCAAGTAGGATTCGACTAGAATTGCGACAATGCAACGCGCTAGGGAAACCGACGATGGACACTTGTTCGCATTTCGATCAGATTCGCAACGTGGAACCGCACGCGAACGGCTGCGAGGACTGCCTGAAGATCGGCGATACCTGGTCCATTTGCGGTTGTGCCTCACCTGCGGGCACGTCGGATGCTGCGACCAATCTGAAGAACAAGCACGCGACCCGTCATTTCAAGAGCAGCCACCATCCATTGATCCAGTCGTTCGAGCCGGGAGAAGCGTGGGGATGGTGTTTCGTCGACGAGGCGTTTTTCGACTCGATCCCGAATCCGTCGCGGCGCGAGTTCTGGAGCGCGTCCGTGCATTTACTGCCGCCCGCCACGTTCGAACGAGACCGCAACAGATGATCACGGCGGACCTCCTCAAGAACATTCCGCTCTTTGCCGACATTCCGGACGGCGAGCTCGGCACGATCGCGGCCCGCGCTGCGGACATCCACCTGCGCACGAACGACTGGCTGATCCAGGAAGGCGAACTTCCGGCGTTTTTCATCTCTGCTGTCCGGCCGACTGACCGTGTCGAAGCTGGTCGGCGGCATCGAGCGCGTAATCAACACGTATGGGCCCGGCGACTACGCCGGTGAGGTGCCGCTGTTGCTGGGCTCGCCCGCGATCGCCAGCCTGCGCGCCGCGGAACCGTCGCGGGTGTGCCGGTTGCACGGAGAACGATTTTCGCGAGCTGATCGCCGCCTGTCCGCGCCTGAACCAGCAGCTGCTGCGGACGATGGCAACGCGAATCAACGGCCTGGCAGCAGCTGGCGGTCGAGGCGCCGCTCGCGACGGTGACGATCATCGGCCACCGCTTCGACTTGCCTCGCCACGCGCTCCGCGATTTTCTGGCGCGCAATCGCGTCGCGTATCGGTGGCACGATCTGCGCGATCCGGAAGCGCGGCGCGGATTGCCGGCGGCGCCTCACGCGGACGAAGCGTATCCGGTCGTGCTGTTCCCCGACGGCACACGCCTCGTCACGCCGTCGTTCCGCGCGCGTGGCGGAGCTGGCTCGGGCTGCAGACGATGCCGTCCGATGCCCGCTACGACGTGGCGATCGTCGGCGCCGGGCCGGCCGGCCTCGCCGCGGCGGTCTACGGCGCGTCCGGAAGGTCTGTCGGACGATCCTGATCGAGCGCGAAGCGCCGGGCGGACAGGCCGGGACGTCGTCACGCATCGAGAACTACCTCGGCTTCCCGACCGGCGTGTCGCGGCGACGACCCGGCCGGCGCGCGTTGCAGCAGGCGAAGCGATTCGGTACCGAGATTCTCGTCGCGCGCGACGTTGTCGGCATCGCGGCCGACGGCGCCGGAGCGTCGCGTGCCAGTGTCGCTCGACGGCGGCGATCGCGTCGATACGCCGAACGATCGTGATTGCCACGGGCGTCGCGTGGCGCAACCTCGGAACGTCGTCGGCGCCGAGGCACTGCTCGGCCGTGGCGCGTCATGACGGGGCCGCGCGCGCATGGAGGTGCCGTCCACGCGCGGGCGCGACATCTTCCTGATCGGTGGCGGCAATTCGGCCGGGCAGGCCGCGATGTTCTTCGCGAGTTACGCGCGTACGGTGACGATCCTGGTGCGCGGCCCGTCGCTCGCCGCCAGCATGTCGCACTATTTGATCGCGCAGCTCGGCGACGCAGACCGAACATCCGCGTCGCAGCCGTACGTCGGGTCGTCGCGCCTCGAAGGCGACGACCATCTGGAGGCGATCGTCATCGAGGACCGGCGCACCGGCTTAGCGCCGCCGCGAGACCACCGACGCGCGTGTTCGTGTTCATCGGCGCCGACGCCGAGACGTCGTGTTGGCTGCCTCTGCCGTGATCCGCGACGAGCGCGGGTACGTCTGCACCGGGCGCGACGTGATGGACTTGGTCGCGTCGCGTCACGGCACGTGGCCGCTTGCGCGCGATCCCCATCTGCTCGAAACCAGCGTGCCGGGCATCTTCGCGGCGGGCGACGTGCGCCACGGCTCGATCGGGCGCGTCGCCGCGGGCGTCGGCGAAGGCAGCATGGCGATCGCCTTCATCCATCGCTATCTCTTGCCGAGCGCGCGACCGGAAAAGGTCGCCGCTCAGCAAGACGCCGCGACGATCGAAGCCGCGCTGCTCGTCGCGCTGATCGATCCGCTACGCGGCCTCGGCGCACACCGCGCGTTGCCGCGCGTTCGACCAGGACGGAGTCGCCGAACTCGTGCGTCGTAGTGTGCCGCCGCTCGAGCTCGTCTTGGGCCCGGTCGAGCGATGCGTCGCTCGCGTGAACGCGCGCAGGAGCTCATGGTGGCTCGACCCCGGCTCGTGCGTGCCGGACACGATCGCGTCGACGACCCGCAGCACGGTCTCGAGGCCGATTCGCTGATCGGCGATCGCCAGCCGTGCGACGAATCCGTCCTCGCAAGCGGCGTGCTCTGATCGCGCGCACGACCGTCGTCCCGATCTGATTGCCACGATGCGCGCTGCCGCGCCGACTCGGCCTTTTGAATGGCTGCCGCTGTCGAAGGCGAAATGAAATACGGCTCATCGAACGGCAGCGCGCGTCGAGCGCGAGATCGCCGGTCGACGATATCCCCGCCGCGTGCGTCAGCGTCGCGAACTGCGCGCCGCGCGCACGAATCTCCGCCTGCACCTCCCAACTCAACAGAAATCCCGCCGAGGGCGGCTCGAAGGCGGCCGGCAGCGCGGCGTGGCTCGTCCACACGTCCCACAGCGCGAGCGGCGCCGGGACATGCGCGTACTGGATCGGTCGCCCCTGGCGGACGAGCCCAGCCCAAATCTCGGCGGGCGTTCCATCGAACGTCAACGTCACAAGGCGCGGATGACCGAGCGTCTTGTCGATCAGTCGCGCGTAGCGGCCCGAGAAGCAGCCGGTCGCCCGGCAACAGCGCCGGCGGCAACAACCGTTGTTCGGTCCGCGTGCGAGAGTCGCCGTCGCCGAAGACGATCGCATCGAAGCACCTTCACCGCGTCGACGTCGAGCGAGCGGCGTCCGGCCAATCGAACCTCGATCTCGCCCGCCGGTGCGCACGCGGGTGCCTGAGACGGCTCGCCGGCAACGTCGCGGCGTCGTTCGCGACGACGAGGTCGTTGGGGCGGAGCCACTCGGCGAACGTCGCCCGCAACGTATGGCGAAGCGCCCCGCGCGTATCGATCACCATCAGCCTCGCATCGGCGGGCCGTTGCGTCGGTCGTTGGGCCGCGCGCATGATCGTTGTCACCGCTTACCGTAGTGAGCGATGCGCGCGGAGCGGTCGAGCGTGCGACTGCGGGCCGCCAGCTCGGCCGCGAGTAGCATCTGCAACGCGCGCTGGCCGCGTCGGCCGGATCGGAGCAACGTCGCCGGATCGGCGCCGGGAGCGCAAGAGCATGCAGCGGCGCGTCCATGTCGCCGGGATCGATCGTCAATACGCGAACGCCCTCGGCGCGGAGCTCTTCATGCCAGATCCGGCTCATCTGGGCAAAGCGCCGCCTTGCTCGCGCCATAGGCGCCCCAGCTCGATAAGGCGTGATCGCTGCATCGCTGATGATGTTCATCACCACGCCGCCCCGTCCGTCGCGCGCCGACAACGGCCAGCGCGCCCAGCAACGCCTTCGTCAGCTGGAAGGGCCGAGCAGGTTCGCCGCGAGCGCGCGGCCTCAAAATCCTCGCACGCAGTATCGCCGAGTAACGCAAGCGGTACCGACCGAGACTGGACGCGTTGTTCACGAGCACGTCGAGACCGCCCAACGCGCCGAGAATTTGCGTGGGCCATCGGATAAATGTCGTCCTTGCGCGAAACGTCGCCCGCGATGCCGAACGCGCCGGGGAGCCTCGTCGGCAACGCGCTCGATACCTTCTATCCCGCGCGCGACGAACGCGACCGCCGCGCCTCGCGCCCGCCATTCGCGGACGAGTGCGCGTCCGGAGTCCAGACGTGCCTCCGGTGATCGCGATGCGGATTCCAAGTCCGGGTCTGCGTTTGCTCGCCGTTCGATTGCCGTTCCATGCGTACTCTCCTTTGGGTATCCACACGATGCGGCCGGGACAGCCACAAGTGGGAGTAGCATGTCCATCAAAATGGACAAAGGGATGATCGAATGGACACGCCTTCGCAGGCGGCCGCGCATCTCTGCACGCAACCTGGTGAGCCTGCGGCACGTACGCCAGCTGACGCAGCACACGCTCGCCGCGGCCGCCGGCGTCCCTCGCTCGACAGTCTCCAACCTGGAATCGGGCGAAGGCAACCCGTCGCTGACCGTGCTGGATCAAGATCGCGCGGCGCTTGGTGCGCCGATCGACGGGAGCTGCTGCCGCCGCACGCCAAAGTGCGGCGGTGGAGTGTCGCCGATCTGTCGTCGCGCAATCGCGGCCGGCGGCGTCGCGATCCGGCCGCTCGTGCCGGAGCCGGTGCCGGACGAGATCATGGAAGCTGATGGACTTCGCGCCCGGTGCGGTGATGGCCGGAACGCCTCATCTTCCCGGCACGCGCGAGTTCTTCCTGCCTCGACGGCAGCGTGACGATCTTCGTCGCCGGCGCCGGCCACGAGCTGTCGGCCGGCGACGTGCTCGGTATTTTCGGCAACGTCCGCCATTCCTATCGTAATGCGGACGCGGTCAAGCCGGCACGCGGCGTCTCGGTCGTCGTGCTCGCCAAGGCGGGCGCGTAATCCGATTCCGCGCGCGCGGATCAGCGGGGTAGTGCGTCGCTCGCGACGGCAGCGAATGTCAGGGTCACGCGCGTGCCCGAACCGGACAGGCTCTGATCGCCACGCGCCCCCCGTGTTGATCCGCAACGTCGCGCACGATCGCGAGCCCGAGCTCCCGCGCCTTCGCCCGGCGTGCCCTGGAGGCGTGAAAGAAACGCTCGGAATACGCGCTGGTGCGCCCATTCGGGAATCCCGGGCCCGGAATCCTGGACGCTGAAATACGGTTCGGTCGATCGGACTCCGCATCGCACGGTTGCGGTACCACTGGGCGGCGTGTAGCGGAGCGCGTTGTCGATCAGATTGTTCAATGCTTCGGTCAGCAGCACGGCGTCGCCCGCCACCCACGCGTCGGCCAAGTCGAATCCCAGGCCGACCTCGCGCACGATCGACCGCGGCACCCATTCCTGGACGGCGGCAGCGGCCAGCGTGCGCAGGTTCACCGAGTTCTTGGGACGCGCCGGGTCCGTGGGCGCTTCTGCCTTCGCGAGCACCAGCAACTGGTTGGCGAGGCGCGTCACGCGCGCGGTCGCGCCGTGCATCGCCTCGATTTCGGAGCGCACCTCGGACGTCAAATCCGCGCCGCAGACAGCTCCAGGTTGAGCTGCAGCGCCGCCAACGGCGTGCGCAGTTGATGCGCGGCATTGCTCAGAAACCGCTGCTGCACCGCGTGCGCGTCGCGCAACTGCGAAAGCAGATGATTGAGTCGCGTCGACCGCCGGCGCGATTCTCGGCCGGTGCGTTGCGTTGATCGAGCGGACGCAAATCGTGCGGCGAGCGCGCAAGAATCTCGGTTCGCATGCGCGCCAACGGCGCTATGCCATGCGCCACTACGGTCCACGCGAGCGCGAGGCTGAAGCGATTGCGATCAACACTGTCGGAAGAAACTCCGCGGTGAGGATCTCCCGCACCAACCGGCGCCGTTTGTTGAACGTTTCTCCGATCTGCACGACAACTCCGGCGTCGCCCGCACCGCCGCGATGCGCAATGGCTTGCCGTCGTGCGTCCCGTCAAAAAACGCGGTTCGCCAGGCTCCATCGCCGCGGCGGGTGGCAAGTCGGGTACGCCGGCGATGATGTTGCCCGAAGGATCGCGGATCTGAAAGACCAGCGTGTCCTCGTGGTCGTACAGCAGCGCCTCCTGCTCCTGAGCGAGCATGTCGAGCTGCGGTCCATTCGCGCCGAGGCGAACGTTCTCGGCCATGTCGAGCGCGGGATCGAGCAGCGACCGGTCGTAGGCGGACGTCGCCGTATGCAACGCCAGGACGTACGACAACACCGCCGCGCATCCGACCAGCGCGAGCAGGACGGGAATCAGAAACGACAGCAGCCGGCGTCGAATGCTGCTTGGCGCGCGTTCGATTGCCTCACGCACCGTCCGCTTCCCACAGATATCCGAAACCGCGCACCGTGCGGATCTTCACACCGCCCGGCTCGATCTTCGCCCGCAGACGCGAAACGTAGACCTCCACCGTATTGAGCGAAAGCGCATCGTCGAAGTTGACGAGCTGCTGCGCAATCTGCTCCTTTGCTGAGCACGCGGCCCGGGCGGGCGAGAAAGAGCTCCAGCAGCGCCCATTCGCGCACCGGTCAGGTCGACCGGAACGTCGTTGACCTTGACGCGCTTGGTTTCGGTGTCGACCGACAGCCCGCGCAGCACGCAGCGGCCCCGCCGGCCCCGAAGTGTGCACGCAACAGCGCGCGCACGCGCGCTTCGAATTCGGCGACTGCGAACGGTTTGGTCATATAGTCGTCCGCCCCAGGTCGAGCCCATGCACGCGGTCTTCGATCGCGTCGCGCGCGGTCAGCACGAGCACGTTGACGCGCGATCGGCGGCGCCTCAACGCGGCGCAGGATTTCGAATCCGTCGACGTCCGGCAATCCGACATCCAGCACGACCAGCTCGTACGGCGTGCTGCGCAATGAGTTGTCGGCCTGCAGTGCCGGTGCTCGCGCGGTCGACCGCATGGCCGCACCGATTGAGCACTCGCGCCAGTCCGGCGGACAGGAGCGGATCATCTTCGACGACGAGAACTCGCATGATTTCCTGCAACTGCGGCGCGCCGCTTGGCGACAAATCGTCATTTTCGGTTTCCTCCGCTCACGTCAGCAAACCGTCAGGTTTCCTGCAGGCCGCCGTACAGGTGCGATGCGTACGATCGACGAGCCGATCGAAGCACGCAAGTCTTGCCGGTTCGCGCGGCAAGTGCAAGCGATACCCACAAGCCGGACGCGCGGAAGCCAATAGGAGGAACGGATGGAAAGCAAAAAGGCACTGGCAGTGCTCGCCTCGTCGTTGTTGTTGGCCGCCGGATCGGCCAAGGCAGACGACGCGAGCGATCTCCGGGCCAAGTTCGACGCGCTGCAGAAACAACTCGATGCCGTGAAGGCTCAGCTGGACCAGGTGACCGCCGAGATGAACAAGAAGAAGGAGGCCGAGGCACAGCAGGCGGCGGAGCGGTGCGCCGTTCCTCCAGCGGAAGCCGGGTGACGCGCTTACGTTTCTATCGCGCCGGGCGGCGGCGAGGTGACGCTGTACGGAAACCTCGACGTTTCGTTCGACTACACGACGAAGGGCCTGCAGAGCGACTACGGCGACATGGGGGATGCCCGTCGGGAAGATGGGTTGGCAGCCCGCAATCGCGACCAACCTGTCTTACCTGGGTGTCAAAGGGACGCATCCTCTGAAGGATGACCTTGCTTTCATCTGGCAGCTGGAAGCGGGGATCGATATCTCCGCAACGCCCGGGACCAAGGAATACGACGTCGAACAACAGCGACACCGTCAACGGCGCCTTGTTTTCACGCAACAGCTTTGTCGGTTTCGCCGGCAACGATTGGGGCGCCGTGATGATCGGCAAGTCCGGAGACGCCCGTACAAGACTTCGACCGATCGCCTGAATCCGTTCTCCGGGATGCTCGGCGACTACCGGGTCATGATCGGCAATACCGGCGGCGACAATCGCGTCGAGTTCGGTCTGCGCGCGGCTCACGCGATCTGGTACGAGTCCCCCAGCCTGGAGCGGCGTCTCGTTCAAGGCGATGTACTCGCCGGGCAGAACCGCGACGACACCAGCAGCATCGTCCCCTCCGCCGAACCGGACTGCAATGGCGGAAACATTCCCGGAAGCGGTGCGCTGCCGCCAACCTGCAACGACGGTTCGTTTGGCGAACCTGTACAGCGTCAGCGCTCGGATATCTGGGTGGCCCCTCTATCTGACTGCCGCCTACGAGATGCATAAGAACGTCAATCGCACGAGCGATATGCCCGATCTCGACCCCAGGGACATCGCCGACGAGAGCGCGTTCAAGGTCGGCGGGCAATACACGTTCCCGACCAAGACCACGGTGAGCGCCCTCTGGGAGCGGACGAAGCGCAAGCTACCTTCCGGATCTCGACTTCCAGAACGAGCGCACGCGCAACAACGCGACGTGGCTGGCGCTGACTCAAGTGCTGACCGAGAACGGACAGTGTCAGTCTCGGGTGGGGAACGCAGGCTCGACACCCGGCGACCCGGGTCAGCACAACACGACGGGCGGGGCGAACCCGGACAATTCCGCCAATCTGTATTCGGCTGGCCTGGAGGCATGCGCTCGACAAGAGCACCACGTTCTATGCGGATTGGGCGATGACGGCGAACCATCGCGACGCCCACTACGACCTCGGCGCCGGAGGCCACGGGTCACCACGGACTGTCACGATTCGACGCCGATGGCCGCATTCGATGCGACGACCGGAGGCGTGACCAATAGCGGTCCCGCATTGCTTCGCGGGAGGACGGCTGGAAGGCGTCTCGGTGGGCGTGGCCTACAAATTCTAGGTCGACGATCGCACCGTGGACCTCGGTGGTCCGTCGTCGTGCTCATGCGCAAGGTCGCCCCTCCTCGCTTTCGTGCATCGCAGGAGCGGACACGATCGTTACTTTTGCGTACCAGCTAGCTGCGACGCGTTGCTCGTTTCGCCAGCGTGTCCGGGCATGGCGGGAGGCATCGATCATCGTCGTCGACTGCCGACAACAGCGGAATCTGGAAGCGGAGCAACGCAGCAGGCGCTGATCTACACGTTGATCGGCGGCGAAATCGTCGGGGCGTTGTGGGAAGGTGGCGAGATCGCGTCTTGGCAAAACGTTTTGGCAGTCGATCGATTCGCGTCGGCCATCGGCGCCGTGTCGTCGGAGGCGCTCGCTAATATCTTTACCCGCTCGCGACCGGATCAATCCCCGACCCGAACCTTTGGTTCCAGGGCAAGGGCCATTACAGCTTTCCGAGCGGCGAGGTCACGGTGGTCAGTGCGATCGTCACTCCGTTCGTTCTCGAGTACGGCCGACGACGCGCCCGCCGTCGTACGCGCTGGAAATTCTGCCGCTGTACGACGCCATCGCGCGGGTCATAAGTGCAGGCGCATTGGCAGACCGACGTGCTGGCCGGGTTCGCGCTCGGCACGCTGACCGAGCTACTACGCGCATTCGCGCGATGGTCCTCTCATCCTCGGAGTGCCTACCTCACGGATTCATGATCAGCGTAAAGCAATTCTGAGCGTAGCGGTCGGGAATGAATACTGGCCGGAAGGTGCTCCAATGCGATCTGCGTGGCACCGGAAGGCGTCCGGGTGCGGAAGCAAGCGGACGCCTCGACAACCCCGCGCATTTCGCTGCTATCGATCGCCGCCGTCGCGTCCCTGCGGAAGCCGGCACGGCCGGGCTGACCGGTGTTAGTGTTCCCGACAACACCCACGCCTTTGGCTTGGCGCGAAACGAGGCGCCAGCAACCCATCGTTGATCTCGCGCGTGACCGCGAAGCGGTTGAACTGGGTCGCAGGGAATGAACAGCCGCGAGTTGTCGGCGAATCCGTCGGAGGCGCTGTCCACATCGCCCTCCAGCGCGGAAACGACACCGTCGCCGTTGGCGTCCACGCTGGCCACTTCCGACTGCATAAGCATCGAACAAGCGCTTCTTGAAGTCGGTCACGGTCGGTTCGAACGAAGTCAGCCGCTCGTAAACGTCGAGAAATATTTCGTTGGCGAGACCGCTGGGGATGAATCGTTGGCGAAACTCTCTTTGCGCGTCGTCATCCGCATCGAACTTGTCCGGGTCACGCGGACCCGACGCTTGCAGCACGCCTTTGTTGTTCGGGTTGTCGCCATAGCGCACCGGATCGTTCTTCACCCTGATGGGCCGGAGCCGGGGATGATCGATTGCAGCGCGCCGATCTGACCCGCTTCGAACGTGCCCGGAATGCCGCCGGTGAAAGGCAACTCGTACAACGGGTGAATCCAGTTCGTCGTGTAATTGAATTCCCAATACGCATGACCATCGCTTTGCTGCAGCGTATTCCACGCGCCCATGCTGAGCTGGATCGGGACGACGTTGGTCTGCACATCGGGGAAATGGTCGGTGCTGCTCGGGAAACGCACCGGGTTGCCATCGACGGTGAAGATCTCGCCCTTCACATTGTGGTGCATCCCCATCGCCTGCAGCGCGGCGGCATCCGTCGGCGTGATCGTGCCGAATTGCGGCCGTCCGCCGGCAAGCGGCGCGGCCATGGCGGCGACGCGCAGATCGTGGATCATCCATCCCTCGTACCAGCCGCTTTCGTTGTTGATGACGAAGAGCCCGGCGACGTCGGTGAAGATGTCGATGAACGCGCGCACGTCGTTGGGATCGGTCGGAAGGTCCGGCTTGGGCTCCAGCACGACCCGAACCGAAGCGATCGTCGACAGTCCGCAGTCCGGCCCGGTTGCGGTGAGCATGGCGGTGTCGTTCACGCCCGCAATCGTGCTCGTGAAGGGATTCGCTTCGAAGCCGCTCGTGTCCAGCAGGTAATACTGGAACAACTGGCTCGGCTGATCGGCCTCCGCATAGGCCTGCGTCGGGAGCTGGCTATGCGGACGGCCCGCCAGTTCCGCCAGTCGATTCCGCAGAGGGTCGGAAGGTTGCGGACATCACCGCGGTTGAGGACCGCTTCTCTGTCCTCGGCGACATGCGGATTGGGATGACACGGCGGCGGCGGCTGCGGCTGTGAGCGGTTTTGCATACGCCGCATTGAGCGTGCAGGCGCTGATGCCGCGCGAACAACGCCCGACCTCTCGTCGCTATTCCGATGCTCTTCGTGCGGACTTCCAGCGACGTCTCGTTCCATGGTCTTCGCTCCTCGAGTGCATTGGCGGAAAACCTAGAGGCGCTCGCGCGTGCGCGTGATGCCGTTGTCACGCGAGCGATCTATCGATGACGAGAACACAGCCGTCGCCTCGCTTATTCCTGCCACGTCGCTTCATTTGGTTTGCGCTTGCCGCAAGAGCCAAACACAATCGATCGAATTCACTTCGGCGCGTGCGTCGTGAAATCGAGCACGAAAAAATGATAACAGTGCACTGAATGTCTATTCCGGAAATTCATCCGCACGAAAGACGGTACGGCTCCAGAATGTGCCGCACTCAATCCACACCGATAGCCCGAGGGCGCAGACAGAAGAAATCTGCGGTCAGAACGACCATGATAGCGTCAGCTACAACACCGTTGCGGCTTCGCGTCCCGGTGATCGGATACCGCCGCGCTCGCCGCGCTGATGCCCCACCCAGCTCAACTGAACGTTGAACGGATCGAAGTCGATTGCTGACGCCTGCCCGAGCATCGAACACGCGATGATCGGGCCATCCGCTATAGGGATTCCCGCCGTTGATCTGCAGAGATTCCGACGTGCGCCAGCAGGCGGACACGATCGAATACACGTTGCGCACCGTTCAACTCGCCGTAAACCGCCCCGCCGTCCGAGCCGAAGTAGCGCGGCGCGTAATACAGCCTTCCACTGATATTCTCGAATGCGAAGCCCGCAGTACGCCTCCGGATAGTCATAGCCTCGCGCTCCGGTAAACGCCGAATAGTCGGCGCCGACATCGAAGGTCACCCCGGAAGGCCATTGCTTGGCATACCCGGATGAAGGCAATAGCCTGTGCGCCCTCGATGGTACGGCGCGGCCAATCGAACCGTGGACGCGAATGCGCCGGCGTACCCGCCCTGCGCATCGTCGTAGGCCACGCGCAATCTGCGCGGCCGGATCGCCGTGAGAGAGTGACACGCCGCGATAACGATAGTCCGAAACCAGATTGACGCTGCCCGAGAATCTGGGCCGAAGCGCTGAGCGGAAATCAGCGCAATCCAGAGAGCGATCGCGCCACGCCCCATTCCGCGCTCAAGGAGATGAGCGCGTCGTGACACCCGCGACTGCGCACGCACAGGCACAGGTGCCCCTATCCTCGTGCAATCGCTGCGCAGGCATCGACGACGACGCGGTGATCGGCGACTCGCGCCCGCTCGCGCTCCGCGGCGAGAGCGCCTCGCGCGAACTGCTGCGGCGGCAGGTTCGGAGCAAGCTCACGCAGCAGCGCGACGAGCCCGTGACATGCGCGGCCGCAAACGATGATCCGGTGACGAAGCCCACTTGCGACCGGTGATCGTCGTTGGAATGTCTCGTCCGGGGCCGAGCAGCCATATCCGCGGAGTACATCGTGCGCGTCGTCTCCGGCGACGGCAAGCGCCCCCGCGTGCGACGCCGGAAATCCGCCGTCCGCGGACGTCCGCATCGACGGCGGCGACAGATCGCGACGCCGCGCACCGAGCGCAACATCGAGGAGCCGCTCGAGAAGCCGATCGCGCGGTCCACCCAAACTCAAATTGATGACTTCGGCCTTCTCGTCGATCGCGAACTGCAGCGCTTTCGCCAACGTGAAACTGTTGCACACGGCCGCCGGCGCTCTCTCCGGGCGCCTGCCAGCACGGCGCGCAGCGCCATCAGCCGCGACTCGGGTGCGATGCCCGCGACACCCTGGCCGTTATCCGCACGGGCAGCGATGATACCGGCGACCGCGGTCCCGTGCACCTCCGCCACGCTCGTTGCGCGCGTCGACGAAATTGCGCGTCACGGCCACCTGTCCGGCCAAATCGGGATGATCGACCTCGACGCCCGTGTCGACTTCCGCCACGCGAACCTGCCGCCCGGTCGCGACCTTGTGGATCTCGTCCAAATGCCAGAGCTTGGCGCTCGGTTGCAGCGAGTAGAGCGGATCGTTATGGCCAAGAACGCGGAACAAATTCATCGACTGGATCGACTCCACCCGCGCGTCGGCCGACATCTGTTCCACGAGCGGCGCGAGCGAAGCGTTGCCGGCGCCTCCATGACGAAGCAGTCGACGCCCAGCGCAGGCATCGGCCAACTGTCGATGATCTTCAGGCCGTACTGGCGCGCGAGCGCTTCGGCGATCCGCCGTCGTGCATCGCGCCCGACGCCCGTGTCGTAGCCGCCGGCATAGTCCACATCGGGACGAAAGTGCGGCGGGGCCGAGCGCAACATCACGAGCATTTGCCGCTCGGTTGCATGACCGTCGACGGGCGTTTCGGCCGCGCGGACTGAGTCCGGCGCACGCTACCGCGCACACGCACAGCGCCGCCAGCAGGTAGCCCGCGCAGCGTGCTCAACGGCGTGCGTCCCGCCGACGAGGCGGCTCGACCAGCACGACCGCGCGTTCGGCTCGCAACCGTTGCAGCGCCAGCACCCGCCGCTCCGCCGGCACGTCGAGCACGTACGCATTGGCTTCCGTCGGGACCGTCGACGACGCGCGCCGGCGCCGCGCAATATCCGGCGCAAGTCGGATTCGAGGTCGCCGGGTCGAAGACAACCACGAGATCGCCGGTGCGTCGGCGCCGATGCGGTCGCCGCGCCCAGCGTCCTGAACTGCGCGGGCCCTCGGCACCGGTCAGCCACAAGGATCCCAGCGCGACGATCACCGCCAGTTGGCCCGCGATCAGCCATCGCGACCAGGGTCCGACGCGATTCCAACGAACTCGCGCAGCTGCCGGCCGGCCGGGCGACGGATCTCTCGAGCTGGCGGCGCAGCTTGCGAAACGCGTTCGACGCCCCCGGCAGCGCCTCGCCGGCAACGCAGGCGGCGTGAACCTCGCGGAGCCACGGCGACCTCGCGCTGGCAGCGCGCGCACCCTTGCCACGTGCTGCTGAGACGAACGCGAGCTCGTCGCCCTCCAGCGTTCCGTTGACGAGCCACGGCAGCAGCACGTCGGCGACTTTGTGCGCGGCGGGATCGAATGGAATCACGCGTCCGTCATGCCGCTTCCTCCCCGCGCGCTTCCAGCAGCGCTTTGAGTCGCCGCCGCGCGTGGAACATCCTCGTCTTCACTGGTATCGACCGGGCAGCCGACGATTCGCCGCGATCTCCCGGTACGTGCATCCCTCGAAATAGGTCAGTTCGACGACGGTGCGATGCTCGACCGACAGCGAACGCAAGGCGCGTCGCCCAATCGCGCGCGCGCTCTCGAGCCGCAGCAGCTGCCCTTCCGGACCCGATTCCGCTGGAGCGGTGGCCGCATCGGGATCGAAGTCGATCGCCTCGTCGAAACGCTCGATCGCCTTGAGGCTCCGGCGCAAGGCGATGCCGATGATCCAGGTGGACACCTTCGAGCGCTGGTTGAACGTCGCGGCCTTCCGCCACACGACCAGCATCGTGCTCGTTCAGAATTTCGTCGACCAAGCTGCGGACGCCGGGTCATCTGCTCGAGAAAGCGGCGGAGCCGCGGGTAGTAGCGGCGGAAAAGCGTTTCGAACGCCGTGACGTCGCCGCGGAACGATTTGGCTGATGAGCGCGACCTCGTCCTGCGGCGATCGGCGCCGCAGCGCGTGCGTCTCTGACGTTGCCTCGGTTACGCAGCATTCGTATCCACCGCGTTGCGCGTCCGGCTCCACGATGCCGAGACCCAGAATCTCCGTCTTTCCCGTCCCTCGGGCGCCGTTCGCAAACGATACACCGATCTCCTGCTACAGATAGCGGTCCCTCGTTGCTAACCGATTCGCCGCGACGATATTCCGGCGGCGCCGATTGAACCTAATGGCGGAATTCGGGGATTAACCGTACGGAACGCGTCGCACCGAAGCTCGAAATGCGCGCGATGCCCGCTCCATGGCTCCCGCCCGACTGACCCGCTTCGACCTCGTCGCGGCGCTGCCGCGCCTTCGCCGCTACGCCCGCGTGCTGACCGGCGACCTGGTTCGCGCCGACGACCTGGTGCTGGAGACGCTCGCCCGCGCCCGGGGAGCGCAGCCCGCGTTGCCGCCGGCGCCACTCGCTCCGCGCCGGGCTCTTTGGCCTCATGCATGACCTGCATCGGAATCGGGAGTCGCCGCGACGCGACGCACCGGCGCTGCGTTCGCGTTCGCCCCTTCGACCGGCCGACAGCGGCGAACGATCCGCCGGCAATTCCATTCCTCTGGTCACCGACGCGGACGATTTGCTGACTCGCATCATGCGAATGCCGCTCGACGAGCGCGAAGTCCTGGTGCTGGTCGCCGTCGAAGGCTTGTCGTACGCCGAAATCGCTGCGCTGCTCGGTGTGTCGATCGCAACTGTGATGGCGACGCTCGACCCGCGCGCGGAAGAATGCGTCGCGCCCAGGCGCCGCCGTCGCCGGCGGAGACCGCCGCTGCGCTGACGCCGAGCGCCGCCGACGTGCGCGGCGGTTCGAAATGAAGAATCAGGCGACGACGGTAATCGCGTCCCGTTCATCGTTTCGTGCCCCGACCCGCAGAAGATGTCGCACAGGAACGCGAACGTGCCGACCTTGTCGGGCGTGAGTCGCACCTTCGCGACCTTGCCGGGAACGATGTCGGCGCGGACGTCGAAATCGGGCACGCTGAAAGCCCATCAGGACGTCGGCCGTCGTCAGCTCGAACACGACCGGCACGCCTTCTTTCAGCGTGATCTTATCGGGCGAGTAGGTGAATCGCCGCGGCCAGCACCTTGATCGACCTTCTCCTTGGGCGCCGCGGCCGATCCCAGGCCGATCGTTCCGGCGCCCCGAGCAGCAACCCGGCCAGCGCAATCGTCAGTTGTCGTCGCTGCGTGCCGCATGGCGTCAGGCCTTCTGCACCGGGAGCTCGGTCAGCTTGAATCGCGCGTCCTTCGCCTCCGCTTCGATGTCCCGAAAGCCCAGTCCGCGGTACGGGCTGCGCGGGATCCCATGGCAGCGGCGTGCGTTGCGGCTGCGAGCCCGCCACCGGCAGCGGGAACATCAGCGACTTGGCCGCGTGATGCGCAATGTGCCCGGTCATCTTGTGGTGTTCCTGATGGATGTGGCCGTAGAACGCCGGTCACGTCGGCTTCGTGAGCATGCAGATCGATCGCTTCGCGCCGTCGCGCGTGGCCCAATCCCACTGCGGATAGAGGTCGAACAACGGCCGGTGCGTCAACACGACGATGTTCGCGTCGTCCGGCTGCGCCTTGAGGTCCGCCGCCAGCCATTGCAGCTGCTCGTCGCCGATCGCGCAGCGCGGATCGGACACGTTGTCCAGGCGATGAAATGCACGCCCTTGTGGTCGAACGTGTAGTGCGTCTTGCCGAAGAATTCCTGGTAGGCCTCGCCCTTGTCGAGCGAGGCGTCGTGCTCGCCCGGCATGAAGCGCACGTCTCTTCACCTTGAGCTCGCTGACGATCTCCTTGAATTGCGCCAGACGCCGCCGCCGCTCCTTCGGGTCGTCGGTGGTATGCGTGAGATCGCCGGTGAACACGATGAAGTCGGGCGACTCTGCGAACGCGTTGACCGCCGCGACCGCCTTTTGAGCGTTCCCTCGGCGTCCGGATTGGGCGGCTACGCTTCAAAGCCCCAGTGCGCGTCCGATAGTTGAACGAAATAGAGTCGTCGTAGGCGCCAGCCTTGGCGGCCGCCGCCGCATTCGCGCCACGCGCGAGACCCGAGTGACCAAGGCGACACGACACCGCCCAGTCCCAGCCAGTCTCAGGAAATCTCGCCGATCGATCGGATCGTCTCATGTGCGGCTCCTCGTTGCGATGAGTGAAGGGTTACGCGATGCAGCTACCTCTCCTCTGCCGAAAATATTCCCGTCCCATTTCGTGGCCGGGTCCGGGACAGCGAGGATACGGTCAGGAATAACTGCGCGACCGAGGTCTTGACAGGTTAACTGTGGAGGTTGGGCTTAGTCCGATCACTCCCGCTTCGAGGAGCTGGTAATGCCGCACCTGGACGCCGCCTATAACCTGGCGCGGTGGCTGACCGCGTGACACCCACGACGCCGAAGACGTCGTCAGGACGCCTGCATCCGGCGCGCTCGAATATGCGTTCGCTCCACGGCAGCGACGCGCGGGCGTGGTTCCTGGCGATCGTGCCGCAACGCCTTCTACGACTGGCTCGGCTGCAACCGTCCGGCGGAAATCGTCCACTGACGACGACAACGATTCGAGACGACCGTCGACCTCGCGGCGGTCGACCCGCAGCCAGGCGGCGATTCGCAGATCCTGAAATGCGATGCGCTCGCCGACGCGGTGGCCGAACTGCCGCTGCAGTACCGCGAAGTTCTCGTTTTGCGCGAGCTGGAGGAGTTGTCATACAAGGGAGATCGCGCGCATCGCCGACATCTCCGATCCAGGCACCGCCATGTCCCGCCTCGCTCGCGCGCGCGGACTGCCGCAACTGCTCTGCCAACGCTCCGCGCGATCGGCGGGACAACCGTCGCGGGCGTGCGATGAATTGCCATGATGCCGAGACGTTGATCGCCGCGTATGCCGACGGCGAGGTCGACCGGCTGCAGAGTCTGTCGGTCAGAAAGCATTTGCGCACGTGCCCGAATTGCGCCGCGAAGCACGACGCGCTGCTCGCGTTGCGCGCGGGTCGCGCCGAGGCGCCCCGCTATTCCGCGCCGCCCGCATTGCGCGCCGCGCGGAGGCGACGCTCGATGCGATGCGTCCCCGGGCGCCGGCACGATCGCGTTCGATCGACCAACGCTGGCATTGGCTCAGCGGCGGCGCGCTTGCCGGATGCGCGGCCACCGCGCTCCGCGTGGTTCGCTCGGCACCGCGGTGTCTCGATTGGCGCGCGAACGAAGACCTCGCGACCGAGGCGGTGACGACGCACGTCCGGGCGACCCTGGCAATCAATCGATCCAGCGTCGCGTCGTCCGGATCAGCATACGGGAAAGCCCTGGCTTTCGGCGCGACTCGACTATTCACCGCCGGTGCGCGACTTCGCGCAGGACGGGTTTGCGTTGACCGGAGGACGAATCGACTACCTCGACCGGCATCCGGTCGCGACGCTCGTCTATCGCGTGCGCGACCACACGATCGACTGTTCGTGCGTCCGCAGTCGGCACGGGCACCGCCGTCGCCATTGCGGACCGTGCGCGGATTCAACGTCGCGCATGCAACCGGGTCGGGGATGGATTGGCTCGCCGTGTCCGATGTCAGCGCCGACGTGCTGTCATCGATTGTCGATCGGCTCGCGCGGGAAGCCGCGGGCCGTAACGTCCCAGCGCGGAAGAGTTTGCGATCGAACGCGCCTCGCCCGTCAAGCCGAGGATGCAGTCCCGTATTGGCCCGGTCGACGGCGTAGATGTAGCCGCGGTCGTCGACCTCGACGTTGTTGGTCTGGATCGCCGTCTTGCAGCGCTCCGACGCCGCTCTACCTTGACGCACCGCGGTTCGGTGCTCGCCGGTGACCGGCCGGGATGTAATAGCGCGATCTCGCGCGGATGGTAGGGATCGCGGATGTCGACGCGCGCGCACGCCGGCGTTGAAGTGCGCGAAGAACAGGACACGCTTGTAGTAGATCGGCGTCATGCTCTCGTTCGACGAATGCGTGCCGAAGCGTCCGCCGCGGCAGCAGAAGCTGCCCTGCGGCCTCGGGCACCGTCCAGCTCGCCACGCCGATCGGGCGCGCCTCCGTCGGTGATGTCCGACGATCCACAGCATCTGGCGGCGACTCCTCGCACTCGTTGACGCAGCGATTCGTCGACGACGCGACGAAGTCGCGACTTGCCGCCTGCTTATCGTTGCGCGAACTCGTGCGACGTCGCCATCGCCGAGCATGGGAAACGCCGTGTGCGCGCCGACGTTGCGGCGGCAGCGTCGAGCCGGCCGATCTCGCGGGTAGCGCAGGTTCGCCAGCGTCGGCTCCGGACGGACCGTACAGCAGCTTCTCCCGGTCGACGATCTGCACGACGCCGTCCTTGTTTGCGCCGTAGCCGAAATAGACGCGGTTGTCTCTGCGCGCCCGGTCGGAGATCGGGCCCATGCAAGTCGCATCGGCGAGTCGGCCGACGCTGCCCGCCGCTGCTGCACCAGGCAGCCGAAGTTGCGGATGAAGCGCGGAGCTGCGCGGATCGGACAGGTCGTAGACCTCGCGTCATGCGCCGCGTGCGCCAGCCCGTCGACGCCCGAGACGAGATACGCGATGCCGGTGTCGCATTCCCACCAGCTCTTGTGCGTGCCCTTGAGGCCGACCGATCCGTCGACGCAGCGCCGGCTTGGCCGGGTCGGTCGACATCCCAAATCTCATGCGCGGAATCGCCGAACGTACGCAGCAAATAGAACTTTGCCGCGATCTCCCTGTGAGGTCCGCTCGCCTCGCGCACACGCGCACCATCTGCGCGCCGCCGGCTCTCGCCCAGTCCCTCTTCGCCCGGGATGTGGCGGGCGCAGATAGCGCGGCGCGCGCGGATCGGGTGACGTCGAGACGGACGTGCCGTTGAATTCGGGAACGCCGGCAGCGCGTTCAGCGGCTTCGGCGCGCGCTCGGTGCCGCCGTGGTGCCCGATGTACGCGATCCAGCGGCCGTTCTGCGGCGCGATGATTTATGCTCTTTGACGATCGGCTGGTACGCGCTCCGCGCCTGCAAGTCCTGATAGCTGACCAGCCCCATGTTCAGGGCTTCGGGCCCGGCGTGGCGATTGCGCCCGCGCGACGCGCACGCAGACATGCAGCGCATGCTGGCCGACGTGGCGGCAACCTTCCGGGGCGCACTTCGGCATCGGGAGTCCCCCCTGGCGATCGTGCTGGGGCGGTCGGACCCGGGCTGAATCAGGCCGTTCTCTCGCCCAGCGCCGCGGTCAGCCGCCGGATTTGACAGGCGTAGCTTTATTCCGCCTTTCGCCTCCGCGCAAGTTCGCGACCGGTCCGGCGGCCAAGCCTCGGAGCGTTAAGATCGGACGCAGTCCCCTGCCCGCCCAGGGAACGAGCCGTCATCGTGCTTCACGCTCCACGCGCTTCAAGCGTGCCGCTGCACGTGCCGCGACAGGTTCGTGACCGCGAGCGTCGCCGGTCCGCTGGACATGGCGAGGACTCACGAGCCCGGATCGGCAAACCCGGGGCGACGATCGCCGACGGGCAGGTGTTCGACGGCTTCGGGCAGCAGCGGCACGAACGGATCGCCGGCGGGGCCGAACGGTCGTAGTGCGTCCGGGGCGACACGAGCTTCGCGCCGCCGGCGCACGATCGCTTGTGCGCCGACGGGCGGGGCCGGGTGGTGGCACGGTCGTCATTCAGCGAATCCGGCTGGCGTGAGCGACTCTGCCCGCCAACGCGCGCAAAGTGACTCCGAACCTCTCCGCCGGGAGCAACAAACGGCGCAGACTTCGGCACTGCCGGGCCACGGCGGTCCTGTCCTGGCGCTGCCGCATCGTCTACCACTTCACGCCTGACGCGTCGGCGCAGAGAAGCTGGACGTGCCGAAAGGCTTTGCCGGCATCGCTGGTCGGCTACATGGCGAACGCGAATCCTGATCAGCACCGCAGAGCTGTCAATGGCAGGTCGGTCGTCCGAAATGACGCGATCGGAAGCGCTGTCAGCGTCTTAAGTGATGGCGCGCAGTATCGTTTGCGGTTCATTGAGCGCGCTCCGGCGTGTCCTGATCACCGTCACCTCCATCGCATCCGCGCGCCGCGCGAGCCGACTCGCTGACGACAGTCGCGCGCGGGCTCGCGCTTTCGAGCAAAGCGTCTGAGGGTCGCCGCGGGAACGTCGTGACCAGACCCGTTGGCGTCGCGCGAAAACAGTAGTGGTGGGCCGCGTCGCGGCGATCGCGTCCCTCGGACGGCGATTCGCATCTCGTCGTGAGTCCGAGCTTCGCAGCGGTGACGACGGGTCTCGACGTCGGCGCAGACGCTTTTGAACGATGCAGCTGTTCGGCGAACAGCTCGCCGCACTGCGCGCACGTCAGAGCTCGAATCGACGTCTGACTTCCCGCCCGAGTTTCTCGGCGCATTTCTGCTGGGACCTCGGCACGGCATCGACGGCATTCGCTTCTGACACCTGCAGGCGGGACGCCGCCCTCTCGGCTTGGTGCGCGGCGCTCAAGCCGCAGGGACGCTATCCGGCGAGGCGCTGGCCGCGCTTTGCTACACGCTCGCCGCAAACGGCGTCGACGTCGTCAAGGACGATCACGGCCTCGCTGATCGATCGTGATCTCGCCGTTCGCCACGTCAAGCGCGTCAGCCGCGTGCCAGCGCGCGATCGCCCGCGCGAGTCACGAAACGGGAAGGACGCCACATTTACGCGCCGAGGACGCATCGAATCGGTTCGCCGCGGGCGCTCGTCGCAGCAGGTCCGGATCGCGCGTGCGGAAGGGGTCGAGCGCGTGTGCACAGCCTTCGCGCCCGCGTTGATCGGCATGCACGCCGTCTTCCACGAGCTCGTGGCCCTTCGCAGCGTCTCGATCGTCCCTTCAGCGCCATTGCAGCATCCGCGTATGCTCGGCGCTAGCTGCGAGCGGCGGCCCCGCTCCTGCTCGGTTTTGCCAGGCTTTTCAGCTGGCTTCCGGCGCGGACGCCGTCATCTTCCTAACTTCGGCGGGCGCTTCGCAGTACACCCGCGAGGAATGCGCAGCAAATCGCGGCGAACAGCCGCGGCGATTGGGCGAAGGAGCAGGGTACCGCCGCATCAGCTGCCCGTCCGGCCGGCGGTCTGGCGGTCGAACGCGTGGCGGAGGACGCCGTTCGGCTTCTGCGGGCCCGACGTCATGCTAGCTGATCGGCGGCGCGCCGCTCGCCTCGACGGCGACCGGCTGCCCGAGCGAACGCGCGCCTTCGTCGCCGCGACCCAGGCCGCGTTCGCCGATGCGCCGGCGCGCCGCGCTGTGCCCTCAACCTGAATCCCGACCGAAGTGAATCCCTGAACATGCTCACGCTCCACCGTACCGCCAGCGATCAGGGCCGACGCGCTGGCGCGAGGCTCAGACGTGCTCGGAATTACAGCGCGAAGGCAGAAGCAGCCCGATGTTCAGAGCGCGGGTACGACGGTCCTGGCGTTCGACGACCCGGCGCTCGCCTGCCAGTCTGCGCGCTACTTCGAAGTGCGCGCCGGGCGGGCATGCCCAGACGCTCTGAATCGCCATGGAGCGATGGCGCTAATCGCCGGTTCATCATCGAAGGCGTGGCCGCGGCCGATGCCTGAGTCGGGGACCACCGCGTCTTCGATGTCGCCGAGCACGACCTTCGTCCACGTGCCGCCGCTGACCCGGCACCAATTCCAGTCCGGCTGCCGACTGACGCCACGACTCGGATTTCGTGTGCATGGTGAACGCCGCACGCGATCGGCCTGGCAACCGCTGCCCGCCGGAGGATCTTGCGCGCGTCTGCGTGAGAACTCCGGGTCGCGCAATTCATCGTCGATTGATCCATGACACGCAGGACAGGTCACCGCCCATCATCCGTGAATGCGAGCAGCCGGGGACTGGGTGTGTTCTGTGTCAGTCTCGATACGGATCACGATGGTCGGGATCGGTCGGTAAAACCAGACGATCACAATGCGAGGATACCGGTCGTGTAAAAACGCCACGACGCCGTGGATCAGCACGGATGCGCCGGATGTCCGAACGTAATCTGGACGCTTTTAGACCCAGAACGTCATGTCGATCGCGTGAAGGGAAAGCAGCGGAATGCCGTAGGTGGGGCGAGTGCTGGCCGGGAAGATCAGTCGATCCGAACCGAGCGGTTTCTGGCGGAAAGGTCCCCATCCGCAATGAAGCCGTGCGGCGTAGTGAAGGCGAACATCGTCTGATGAACATCCAGGACAGCACGATCGTAGATGCGATGATACGATGCGTGCTGTATTCAACCGAGACCGTCGGCAAAGCTTTTTGACCTGCGTGGTTTCCTCAGGCACGACCACCTAAGCCAGTGGTGGCGGCGACGAGCGAGAGGACCAGCATCCACCTTACTTGCCGAGCGTTCCGCGTGCCGCAATCACTCCACCGTCTGGAAGCGGATATTAGTGGAGCCCGAAGAACAGCAAAACCACTGGGAACGTTGGCCGTGCCGACGTCCCACGCGGCGAGATGAAGCGCAATCGCGCGTCGACACTGGGCGAAGAGCAGCAGCGAGTAGGCATTGAGGCCGACCAGCAGGCCGGAAGTGAGACGCGCGGCCGGCGCAGCCAGCTTCCACCACCCCAGAATTCTTGCCCCGCACCATTTCGTCAGTCATGAGGATGCGTTCCTGTATTTCATTGACCGAGCCGTTGAAGGTACGCTCGAACGCGCGCCGCGTTCTTGCCGAGGTCGCTCGTGCCCAGGCGCGAAACCGAACGGACGTCGATACGGCTGCCTTCCGCATCGGGCACAGACACGCGAACCACGGTTGTCATCCTGAAGCCGGAACCAGATTGTCGTGTCGGTGGCTTCGATGCGTCCTTCACCGGGCACGGCTGCGACCACGTCCCAATCCAAAGCTCGCGCGCGCGGCAGCAAGCGCTGAAACGCTGCGTCAGAAGCACCCATTGGTGATCGAGCGGTTGAACGTCGGGAGCTGATTTCGCGGTGCGCTGCTACTGGCAACAGCCTGCCTTCGTATTGGACCGAGTTGGGCGCGCCAGCGGTAGGCGCGGCAGTGAGCGGCCACGAATCGTGGCGGATTCTTTGCGTCCGTGCTGATGTCGTGAATGGGCGCTGCTTGGCGCTCTATCGCGAAGGGGACGAGCGCGACCAAGCCCAACACGCGATGTCTGGCCAAGGTGAAGGTAAATCCGCGGCGGCGCCTGGTCGACAGCGCTGATCCTCCGGTTGAGCGATGGGATCGCGGCACCGAGATACCGAGCCACGCGCCCCACCGCAGGGTGGTAACGCAGAACGGAATGATGTCGTCGATGGCAGACCAGCGCGTCAATTTACTCACGGCGGTGAACGATTTGCCGCGATGAATCCGACGACGACGATGGAGTGAGCTTCGTCGGGGAACTGGCCTGATTACTGGCCATCTGTTGAGGCAGCATCCTACCCGGGCGGAGAATCTCGTCGCAAGTCGTTCCCGCGCGCCCTGTTAACGTCTCTGTTCATGCCGACCATCATCTCCGTATCGAACTCTCCAAGACCTATGCCTCCGGCTTCGAGGCGCTCAAGAACATCAACCTGGAGATTCGCCGCGGCGAAATCTTCGCCTTGCTGGGTCCCAACGGCGCAGGAAAGACGACGCTGATCAGCATCGATCTGCGGAATCGTCAAGCCGATCGGAAGGCACCGTCCTCGTCGACGGCCACGACATCGTCACCGATTACCGCGCCGCTCGCTCGATGATCGGCCTCGTGCCGCAGGAGCTGACCACCGACGCCTTCGAATCGGTATGGGCGAACGGTGTCGTTCAGCCGCGGGTCTGTTCGGCAAGCCGGCCAATCCCGGCCACATCGAAAAGGTGCTCAAGGATCTGTCGCTGTGGGACAGGAAGGACAGCAAGATCATGACGCTTTCCGGCGGCATGAAGCGCGCGCCTGCTCATCGCCAAGGCGCTGTCGCACGAGCCGCAGATCCTGTTCCTCGACGAGCCGACCGCCGGCGTCGACGTCGAGCTCCGGCGCGACATGTGGGCAGCTGGTGCGCTCGCTCAGCGACGAGCGGCGTGCACCATCATCCTGACCACGCATTACATCGACGAGGCCGAAGAGATGGCCGACCGGGTCGGCGTCATCAACAAGGGCGAGATCATTCTGGTGGAAGAACAAGGCCGAGCTCATGCGCAAGCTCGGCAAGAAGCAATTGACGCTGCAGCTGCAGCAGCCCGCTGGAGCGCGTTCCTCCCGAGCTCGCCGACTACCACCTGGAGCTGTCGGCGACGGCAGCGAATCTGATCTACACCTACGACACGCAGGGCGAGCGCGCCAGCATCGCCGCGCTGCTCGAAGACCTCGACAAGGCAGGGATCAGGTTCAAGGATCTTCAGACGACGCAGAGCTCGCTGGAAGACATCTTCGTCAGCCTGGTGCGGGAGGAGCAAGTGAACGTTCACGCGATCCGCGCGATCTACAAGTTCGAGATGGCGCGCACCCGGCGCACGCTGATGCAGAGCATCATCTCGCCGGTGATTTCGACCTCGCTGTATTTCGTCGTCTTCGGCGCGGCGATCGGCTCGCGCATCCAGGAGGTCGGCGGGATCAGCTACGGCGCCTTCATCGTGCCCGGACTGATCATGTTGTCGCTGCTGACGCAGAGCATCTCCAACGCGTCGTTCGGCATCTACTTTCCCAAGTTCATCGGGAACGATCTACGAGCTGCTGTCGGCGCCGGTTTCGTATCTCGAGATCGTCGTGAGCTACGTCGGGGCGGCCGCGACCAAGTCGATCATCCTCGGCCTGATCATCCTGGCGACTGCGGGTCTGTTCGTGCCGCTGCAGATCGCCCATCCGCTGTGGATGGTGCTGTTCCTGCGTGCTCACGGCGGTGACGTTCAGTCTCGTCGGCTTCATCATCGGCATCTGGGCCGACGGCTTCGAAAAGCTGCAACTCGTACCGCTGCTGATCGTCACGCCGTTGACCTTTCTCGGCGGCAGCTTTTATTCCATCGACATGCTGCCGCCCTTCTGGCAGAACGGTCACGCTGTTCAACCCGGTCGTCTATCTGATCAGCGGCTTCCGCTGGAGCTTCTACGGCATTGCCGACGTGAGCGTCGCTGTGCGAGCCTCGCGCATGACGGTGGTGTTCTATGGCGACGTCGCTGGCGATCGTCGCTGGATTTTCATCGATATCGGCTGAAACACCCAGGCGGAAACGCTGCACGAAATTGCACGCGATTTTTCGCGGCGCCCAGCGAAGGATGTGGATCGAGCTTGCAATGAACTGGAAGACCGATCTGCTTCCGCGGGAGATCAGCTCAACAACCGACAAAGAACACGCAATGCCGCCGGATAGGGATCCGGCGGCACTGGGATGACTTCGTCGTCGACGAGGTTGAGACCTTTATTTCCCGCATCGCCGCGTGCCACGCCGGTCCCACGGGACGACCTGCGCGTCGATTTCCGCGCTGATTTCCTCCACGGCGCGGATATCCTTTCGTGCCGTAAGATTGAAGCAACACATACGCAACTGAACGAAGTACAA